>ERZ1673738.69-NODE-69-length-185331-cov-9.402437_pt1 | contig 185331 bp, 133 predicted proteins | sample MGYA00580198_ERZ1673738 | MGnify/ENA primary metagenome ERZ1673738 (study PRJEB41218, sample SAMN15661784) | gut metagenome | host: Homo sapiens | place: Canada: London | collected 2015-08-20/2019-03-30 | study: EMG produced TPA metagenomics assembly of... | reverse complement strand
GACAAAGATTTTAGTCGTATAAATAAGAGAACCCCGAAGGCTTTCACCTTCAGGGTTCTCGTCTTTATCGTATTCAATCGGCTTGGGTTTTATGGGCGTATCGACATAGTGCAACATAATTTCAATATGGTCGTCGCTGTAAACGTAAACTTTTTCTACGAGCAGTTCGATCATAATTTCGGGTTCTTTCTCTACGGCTTTTTTAAGATAGTTTTCGATGACTTTTTTATCCAACACGACTTTTTCTTGCATACGTTCGAAAATAAGTTTTTCTTGTAAATCCTTACGCGTGTTTTCAAGTTCCTGCAAACGTTCTTTTGTGGTGTCGGTAATAATGCCTTGCTCGATGGCTTTCATAATGTTGTTTATGGACTTGTTTATCTGTAACAATTCCTTTTCGAGCATTTTGACGGGATTATCGCCTAACAGTTTTGCGTTATGTTGTTTGTATATCTCATCAACGATTACGGATAAGTTTTTGCCTGTCAAAGTTTCTTGCAAGGCTTTAAGCACAATGCTTTCGAGCAAGTCTTTTTTAATGAACTTAGCATTACATTTTTTTCTGTCTCTCGCATTCCAACATTTGTAATACTTGGAAACTTTGCCAGACTTCGACGTTCCGCTGTAAGAGGTCATTCTTGTGCCGCATTCGCCGCAGTAAACTCTCTTTCGTAACAGATAGGAATAATCCGGGATATGATTGCCGTAACGATTGGCGTCTATTTTTGCTTTGCAACGCTCGAATAGCTCCGGTTCGATGATTTTCGGATAAATATTATCGTAAACCTCGCCGTGCAACGTGTATTTTCCCGTGTATTTTTCGCCGTGAAGAATAACGTAAATGTTTGCCGCGCTGAAAGGCTTACCGCGATAGAGTATACCGCGTTCGGCGAAACTTATTGCAATTTCGTTACCGCGTTCGCCTGCGGCATATCTTTCAAATATTTCTTTGACGATAGGACCTTCTTCTTCGTGGATAAACACCTTTTTCTTTTCGGTGTAATAGCCGTAATTTAGTTTACCGGCGCAGTGTAAACCTTTCAGACGAGTTTCTTTTTGACCGCGCCTTGTCTTTTGAGATAATTCCTCGCTATAATACTGGTTCATGCCTTCGAGCAAACTTTCCAACAGTATGCCTTCTGGACTGTCGGGAATATTCTCCATAGCGGAAAGAATTTTAATGCCGTTGTCTTTCAGGTGCTTACGGTGCATAGCCATTTCAAACTTGTTACGGCTGAACCGGTCTAATTTGTAAACGAGAACGAAATCGAATTGTTTTTTATCGCTGTCTTTCAGCATTTGTTGAAAAGCGTCGCGATTGTCGTTCGTTCCCGTAGTTGCTCTGTCTATGTATTGATTTACGATTAGAATACCGTTTCTTTCGGCGTAATCGTTACATACACGGACTTGTCCTTCGATGGATTGTTCTGTTTGTCTGTCGCTCGAATAACGGGCGTATATGACCGCTGTCTTCATTCGGAAGCCTCCTTGTTTTAGCTTTTGAGCACATTCTAAACTTCAAATAGGAAGGTTTTTTTCCTGTTTGAAATTTTTTTTTGCTTTTTTAGCAACTTTTTTTACTTTGTCTTTCGACAACCACGAAAAATCAGAAAAAGACGCGGCGGTCAAGCGGCATAAACAATAAGAGGCTTATGGCAAAAAAATATTGTCGTATAAATTATTCGACTTTCAGTTTTAAGCCATATTTTTTTAACTTGACGGCAAGACTTTTTCTGATACGCAAAAAAAGAGAAAGACATTGTTGTCGCGTAAGTTAAAATGGCTATGAATATTATTTAACTAAGAGTAAAATAGACAAGACAAGATAAATTAAGTGAGATTAAAAGCAATTGACTTGTTTGAGAACAAATCAATTCGGTTGAAAAATTTAGGAACTTATGCTATAATAGTTATATCGTAAAAGGTAGAAAAAGGAGTTTCTATGGCGAAAAACGAAATAACCGTCAGCGGAATTGACGTAAAATATAAAAAAATAAACAAAGACGATTATATTTCTTTAACCGATTTGGCAAGATATGCAAATCCATCAGAGCCGAAAGTTCCTATCGCGACTTGGATGCGTAATAAAGACGTTATTTCGTATCTGGGTTTATGGGAAAAGCTGCACAATCCCGATTTCAAAGGGCACGAATTCGAGTCCTTTGAGAATGCTGCCGGCAAGCACAGTTTCTATTTGTCGCCACAAAAATGGATAGAAAGTACAAATGCAATAGGAATTGTTTCAAAGTCGGGAAATAACGGTGGAACGTATGCCCATAGGGATATCGCTTTCGAGTTCGCAAGTTGGTTAAGCCCCGAATTTAAGTTGTATCTCGTTACCGAGTTTCAGCGTTTGAAAGCGCAGGAGCAGAAAACAATTGAGTGGTCGGCAAAACGTGAACTTGCAAAAGTTAATTATCGAATTCACACGGATGCTATAAAAGAAAATATTGTGCCTACTTTAACGGAAGCGCAATTGAAATTCGTATATGCCGACGAGGCGGATTTGTTGAACGTTGCATTATTTGGTAGAACTGCGGCAGAATGGAGAAAACAAAATCCTACGCTTAAAGGAAACATTCGTGACTATGCAACTATCGAACAATTACTTGTAATTGCTAATATGGAAAGTTACAATGCTATTTTGATTGAGCAGAACGTTCCGCAGGGCGAAAGGTTGAAACAACTCAATAATATGGCAAAATCTCAACTTCGAGTGTTAGAACAAAGTAATTCAAAATTTCTTTCAGACAATAAATAACTTGGAACAACATCTCAATATGTAAGGGTTAAGATATGTCAAAGAACACAGATAGTTCAATAAAATTATTAGTCTTATACGACATACTTTTAAAGTCGACCGACGAAGAACACGCTCTTTCGACTAACGAAATCATCGAAGAATTGAAAAAGCGCGGTATATCGGTTTCGAGAAAAGTTTTGCCGTCGGATATAGACTTGCTCAATAAATACGGGTATGAAATCTGTTCGTATGTGAAGAAATCGCGGTATTATTATGCCGTTCATCAATTTTTCGATACGGCGGAAATTACAATGCTTGCCGACGTAATAAAGGCGTCGAAGCTTACACAATCGAGAAAAGAAACAATTATAAATAAGTTGTATTCGACGATAGGTTTGTATAGAGATACCGCTACGGACAACATTATCTTCTTGGATGCGAAGAAATTTGGCAATTCGAGCATAATTTACAATATTGACGCAATAGAAACGGCTATAAAGCAAAAGAAAAAGGTGTCGTTTGTATATTTCCATTTAGACGAAAACAAAAATAAAGTCTATCATAAAGGTAAAAAGCGTTATGTATTTAATCCGCTGTCATTGATTTGGAGCAAGGATAATTACTATCTGCTTTGTTACGACGACAGACACGACGGCACTTCCCGTTACAGGATAGATAAAATGGAAAACGTTATGGTAGAGGACGAGCCTATTCTTGAAAAGGAAGAGTTCAAGGATTTCGATTCGGAAACGTACCGGAAACAAGTATTCTCTATGTTTGGTGGCGAACTCGAAAAAGTAACGATACGATTCGATAAAGAACTTCTGAGCGATATATACGATAAATTCGGCACGGATATAGAGATACAAAGGAAGTATGGCGGTTCATTGGAAACCACGCTTTCGGTTCAGGTGAGCAAAACGTTTTTCTTATGGGTGGTCGGAACACTCGGTAAGGTAAAAATTATCGAGCCGAGCCAAGTGGCAGAAAAATTCGGTTCTTTTGTAAAACAAATAACGGATAATTATTGATAGTTAAAGCAGTTCTTTCGGGGACTGCTTTTTTCGTGCAAAAAAATCTTTTCAAGTGTCGCTTAATCGGGACACATTGTTGTTGTAATCGATTAGGCTTTATGCTATAATTCAAACACGAAAATAATTTCGCCCTTTGGAGAAAGCCCATGCGAGCAAAGAATGAAGAAACGAAAAACAGGATATACGAGTATATAAACGAATATATAAAAACGCACAGAGTCAGCCCGACTATAAATGAAATAGCGAAAAACGCAAACTGCGCCGTTTCCACCGCGTATAAATTTTTGGAACGGTTGCAGGACGAAGGGCTGATAGATATGGCAGGGCGCGGACGAATAACCTCTACCGTTAATAATTGGAAAATGGGCTATGCGCCTATTCTCGGAATGGTGGCATGCGGTAAGCCGAAACTTGCGGTTGAAGATATTCAAGGGTATTTGCCGCTTAATGTGGATTATTTCGGCAAAGGTGAATATTTTTTATTGGTTGCAAGCGGCGAATCGATGATAAACGCCGGTATAGACGACGGGGATTTAGTGCTTATACGCAGGCAAAGAACTTGTGAGAACGGACAAATAGCGGTAGTGCTTACGGAAAGCGATTGTTCGGACGAAAGTATGGCAACTTTGAAAAGAGTGTATCGTGATGATAAGAACAAGCGGTTTCGCTTGCATCCCGAAAACGATAATATGATAGATTTTTATGTCGAGCATATAGATGTAATCGGTATAGCCGTAAAGGTTATCAAAGACTTGATATAACAGCCGATTTTCCCTTTTCGGCTTTTATATAATAACGAACGCAATTTCAGCCCCGAAGATTTTGTGTTCCGAGGTATAACGCCGTGGCTTACTTTGGTATAGGAATTCCCGACCGTATCGTAGGTTTGTCAAATTTCAGCGACGTTATATTACGGGAGAAAGGAGCAATAAAACGCTATGGGAAGCATTAAACTGAAACCGAAAGCGGTAAAAGTGGTTTGTAACAACTGTTTTCGTATAACTACGGGTTTTCGCGACGAAAACGGATTTGTTAAGTATCAATGCACGCGATGCGGAGCAACAAGCGTATCGAAAGTAATGAGCCGACGGCACGTTCAATTAGACGTATATGCGCCTGCCGGACAAGAACTGTTAGACGAAGATATGTAAAAAACGATACAATTTGATACGGAATTGCGTAGGCTTATGGTCGGTCTGAAACAGAGACAATGTAAAGCCATAGGATAAACAATTTCATTCGGACGGTTAAACCAGACATAAATGAGAGGCCGCCGATAGACGATAGGATTTCTATAATTTTGTAGAATCCGTCGTTTGTCGGCGGTCTTTTTTCGTTTCAAGAAAAAATTAAAAAAATTAAAAAAAGTTTTTCAAACAGGAAAAAAACCTTCCGGTTTGAGTTTTAGAATAACGCCAAGAAAAGCAAGGGAGGTGAAATCGGATATGACGGCAAGCGAACGCAGAAACGCGATCCTTGAGGATTTGTGTGCGCGCAGATTTGAAAGAATTAACAATCTTGCGTTTCAGTACGGCGTAACGGAAAGAACGATCCGTAACGATAGTCGAAATTAAGGCAGGGGCTTTTTCACATTCCTCGCGGCAGCGTCCTAATGAAATCATTTTTGAAATAACGGAAGGTTGGATATGCACGGAATTGGAAGAACTGGGCGGCGATATTTATAAACCCGCACCGGAAGATTTAAAAACATCCGGGGCATTCGTTATTTGGAATCACTCGGCGTATCATTGGAAACGTACGGAAGTTGTATAACGGAACTTTTTTCGGATAAATTATTGTATGAGGAGGCAGAAAAGCTATGAAATATATTCGATTGGGAAAAGAGGGGAGAGAGGTCTCCCGGATTGTCCTCGGCTGCATGCGGATTGCGGATAAACCGTTATCCCGCGTGGAGGAACTTTTGAAAACGTCGCTGGATTCGGGCGTGAATATGTTCGATCATGCGGACATTTACGGCGGCGGCGAGAGCGAAACCCGCTTCAAAGAAGCGGCGCAAAAGCTGGGAATTTCCCGCGAAAAGATCGTTTTGCAGTCCAAATGCGGGATTCGCAAGGGCATGTACGACTTTTCCAAAGAGCATATTCTTTCCTCCGTCGAAGGCAGTCTCAAACGGTTGGGCACGGACTATCTCGACGTCCTTCTCCTGCACCGCCCCGATGCGCTGGCAGATCCCGAGGAAGTGGACGGCGCTTTCGACGAATTATATCGTTCGGGAAAGGTAAAGGCCTTCGGCGTAAGCAACTTTTCCGCACGGCAGACGGAACTGTTCAATCGGGGCAGGTATCCGATCGTCGCCAATCAACTGCAATTCTCGCTCATGCATTCGGGAATGGTGGACGAGGGACTCAACGTCAATATGGCAAAGGCGGAATCGGTGGAGCGCGGCGGCGAGATTCTCGACTACTGCCGCCTGAAAAATATCACGGTACAAGCGTGGTCGCCGCTCAATTACGGCATGTTTGAAGGGATTTTTGTCGGGAACGATAAATTCCCCGAACTCAACAAAGAGCTTTCCCGCTTGGCCGAAAAATACGGCTGCGCGCCGTCCGCCGTCGCGTTCGCCTGGATTTTGCGCCATCCCGCGGGCATGCAGGTTATCGCGGGTACTACCGATCCCGCACGTCTTAAACAACTGTGCGTCTCGGCAGACATTTCCCTTACGAGAGAGGAATGGTATTCCCTTTACCTTTCCACGGGCAAAACGCTTCCCTGAAACAAAAAATAAATTATCGGATAAAAAGCGCCGAAAAACAGCCGCGGAGGAACGCTCCGCGGCTGTTTTTCGGCGCTTTGAATGTTTGCATATGGTTTTTTATCGGCTAGGAGCGCCTGCCGTTACCTGTCGTTTTATTTTCTCTTTATGGCATTGCTTTTGACTTTGTTTTTCTGCTTTCTGCCATTACCTGCCTGTTTTTCTTACCGTCCGCGGTCGTTAATCGCCTGCTCTGTTTTCCGGCTCTCTTCGCGGTCGTTAATTGCCCGTTCTGTTTTCCCGCTCTCTTCGCGGTCGTTAATTACCTGTTCTGTTTTTCCGGCCTCTCCGCCTTTTTATCCGATAATATTACGCTTGCCGTTACGGTTTTTCCTTTATTCCCGTTCCGTAAATTTCTGCGAGATTTATAATAACCTTTACCATTTTTTCCATGGCGGAGACGGGGATAAATTCCAAAACGGAATGTGCGTTGAGCCCTCCCGTCGAAAGGTTGGGGCAGGGGAGCCCCATAAAGGAGAGGGTGCAGCCGTCCGTTCCGCCTCTCACGGGCGCTTCTATCGGAGATATTCCCTCTTTTCGGAACGCGGTCCGCGCATTTTCGATGAGGTGAAAATGGGGCTGAATTTTTTCGATGCAGTTGAAATACTGGTCGCGGATTTTTACCTCGGCGCTTCCCGAACCGTATTTATGGTTGAGATTTTCTCCTATGGAGAGGATATGCGCCTTTTTTGCCTGAAATTTTTTCATGTCGTGGTCGCGGATGATCAGTTTGATTTCTCCCGATTCCACTTCGGCGCGCACGCTTTCGACGTGATAAAACCCTTCCCGTCCCTCCGTGGTCGCGGGCGTTTCGTCCGACGGAAGCGCCGCGAGTACTTCGCCCGCGAGCAGGGCACAGTTGACCATTTTTCCCTTGGCGGCTCCCGGATGAATATTTTTTCCCTTTAAGGTTATGACGGCTTCCGCGGCGTTGAACGTCTCGTATCCGAGCTCGCCCAACTCTTCTCCGTCCACGGTATAGGCGAAATCGCAGCCGAAGCCTTTCACGTCGAAGAGGGAAGCGCCTTCTCCGATTTCTTCGTCGGGGGTAAAGGCGATTCCGATTTTTCCGTGTCTGAGGGAGGGATTCGCCAGAATTTGTTCGACGGCCTCCATGATTTCCGCCACGCCCGCTTTGTCGTCGGCGCCGAGCAGGGTCGTCCCGTCCGTAACGATGAGTTCCTGTCCGATGTAATTTTTCAAAACGGGAAATTCGTTTTCGGAAATGACCTTTCCGTTGGCGAGGGCGATGTCGCCGCCCCGATAGAGCACGGACGTAGGCTTGACGTTCTTGCCGGAGCATACGGGTTCGGTGTCCAGGTGGGCGATAAAGCCGAGCGAAGGAAGCCCTTCGACATTTGCGGGGATTTCCGCATATACGTAGCAATGTTTATCGCAGCGCACGGACGAGGCCCCCAGGGCTTTGAGCTCCGCTTCTAACTTTCGCGCGAGGTCGAATTGTTTCGCGGTGCTGGGGTGAGTCCCCGTCTCGGGATCGGATTGCGTGTCGATTTGCACATAGGAGATAAATCTTTCTTTTACGGACATGGATAAGCCTCCTCAATATTTTAGATTTCAAGATAATTGTAACATGATTTTATAATATATAGTATAGCGCTTTTTTCACGTTTTTGCAAGTTTTGCGTGCCGTTTTCGGAAAATGCGGGTATAAAGAGTTTTTGCGACGCTCACAATAGAGATATAGGGGGAGACGGGACGATGACGAAGAACAAAACTTTTTGGACGAAAATTCTGGCGGCAGTGATTCTCGCCGCCGCGTTTTTTTCGGTTTCCTGCAATGCGGAAAAAAAGCTGTATAGCGAGATAGAGCTGACGCTCAGCAGTACGGAGGTAGAACTTTCCGAAGGGGAAAACATTCTTTTGAAGGTGACGGTAACGCCGGTCTCTGCGGAGAAAAAAACTGTGGAATGGCGGGTTTCCGATCCATCCGTCGCGGCGGTGGAGGGAGGACTGATCACGGGACTCAAATCGGGGGAGACCATCGTCACGGCCTACACGGGCGAAAAGACCGCCTGCTGCAAAGTGAAGGTAAAGGGAGCCGATTCTTCCGAGGACGGCTCGGAAAAGAACGGGGAGAAGGGGGAAAGCTCCCGATAAAAGAAAGCCGGGGGAAGCCCCCGGCTTTCTTGTGCAAAGTATACAATCCCGCGGGATAAGTTTGGTTAATTTGTCTATTGTAATTTTTGGAGAAATATAGTAAAATAAAAGCATAAAAATTATTATCCGTAATGGAGGAAAAAATCAAATGTCAGGACTTTTGCTGAAAGGCATCAACAAGGTATACCCTTCGGGCGTGCAGGCCGTGTTCAATTTCTGTCTCGATATCCGCGACAAGGAATTCATCGTTTTGGTCGGCCCTTCCGGCTGCGGTAAATCCACTACGCTCCGTATGATAGCGGGGCTCGAAGAAATCTCTTCGGGCGAATTGTATATCGACGGAAAGCTCGTCAACGACGTCGTACCCAAGGACAGAGACATCGCAATGGTTTTCCAGAACTACGCTCTTTATCCCCACATGTCCGTTTACGATAATATGGCATTCGGTCTGAAACTCCGCAAGGTACCCAAGGAAATCATCGACCAGAAAGTAAAGGCCGCGGCGGAAATCCTCGGCATTACCGATTATCTTTCGAGAAAGCCCAAGGCTCTTTCCGGCGGTCAGCGCCAGCGTGTCGCTTTGGGACGTACCATCGTCCGCGAGCCCAAGGTATTCCTTCTCGACGAGCCTCTCTCTAACCTCGACGCGAAACTCCGCGCTTCGATGAGAACGGAAATTTCCAAGCTCCACGCGAGACTTGCCACGACCTTCATTTACGTCACGCACGATCAGATCGAGGCCATGACAATGGGTACGAGAATCGTAGTCATGAAGGACGGCTTCATGCAGCAAGTGGATACTCCACAGAACCTTTATGACTATCCCATCAACCTGTTTGTCGCGGGCTTCATCGGAACCCCTCAGATGAACTTCTTCAAGAACGCGCATCTCGTGTCCGAGGGCGATAAGGTCTATGTCAGCTTTGTCGGCGGGAATAAAATTCTTCTTCCCAAGACGGTTGTCGCGAGAATCAAGAACCTGAACGAGTATCTCAATACGGATAAAGACGTAACGCTCGGCGTTCGTCCCGAAGATATTCATCAGGATCAGATGTTCCTGTCGGCTTCTCCCGATACGATTGTCAAAGCCCGTATCGAAGTTATCGAAAAGCTCGGTGCCGAAACGCAGGTTTACTGCGAACTCGACCACGAATCCAAAGAGAGCTCGGTCATCGACAATTCCACGCAGATGATTGCGAAGATTTCCAGCCGTGCGGTAGTTTCGTTGAAAGACGTCATCGATCTGGCGTTCGATGCGCACCATATCCACCTGTTTGACGGATATACGGAGGCCACGATGCTCGAAAGAGACGAAGGCTACGAAGTCATTCCCGAAAATGCGGAGGGTTCCGCATTCGTACCTCCCACACCTCAGGAAATGCGTTCCCAGATCGACGCTGCCCGCATCGTGACGAAAGAGATGAAGGCGCAGATGAAGAAGGACGCAAGAATGGCAAAGAGAGCCGAAAAGAAGGAAGAGAAGAAGGAAGCCGAGGCAGCGGCAGAGAAGAAAGAAGACGAAAACGACGATACCCAAAACAACTAAGTTCATTTCCTCCTATTAGATATAGATAAAAGTGCGTTCCCCGAAAAAATGGGGGACGTACTTTTTTATTCGGAAAGAATTTAATTGATAATATTTATTCTTTAATCGATAAAAATTTCTCGTTAATCTTGACGAAGTCGGGAATTTGCGGTATAATGTAAGACGGTATGAGGGACAACCCCCTAACCGGAAGAATAAAAAAACTATGATTGGAGGATATAGACGAATGGCAAGATTTACTTTACCGAGAGACTTATATCACGGCAAGGGTTCGCTGGAAGCGTTAAAGACGTTTGAAGGCAAGAAAGCGATGGTATGCGTAGGCGGCGGCTCCATGAAGAAATTCGGCTTCTTAGACAGAGCGGTTTCCTATTTGAAGGAAGCGGGCATGGAAGTGAAGCTGTTTGAAGGTATCGAACCGGATCCCTCGGTCGAAACGGTCATGAAGGGCGCGCAGGCTATGCTGGAATTCGAGCCCGATTGGATTGTTGCGATCGGCGGCGGTTCTCCCATCGACGCGGCAAAAGCGATGTGGATTAAATATGAATATCCCGACATCACTTTTGAAGAGATGTGCAAAGTATTCGGGATTCCCCATTTGAGAAAGAAGGCTCGTTTCTGTGCGATTTCTTCCACGTCGGGAACGGCGACGGAAGTCACGGCTTTCTCGATTATCACGGACTATACGAAGGGAATTAAATATCCCATCGCGGACTTTGAAATCACGCCCGACGTAGCCATCGTAGATCCGGAACTTGCGGAGACGATGCCCAAGAAATTGGTGGCGCATACGGGTATGGATGCGATTACGCACGCGATTGAAGCGTATGTTTCCACAGCGAATTGCGATTATACCGATCCTTTGGCGCTCCATGCGATCGAAATGATCAAGAGAGACCTTGTCGGTTCGTATAACGGGGATATGGAAAAGAGAGACAGCATGCACAATGCGCAGTGCCTTGCGGGTATGGCGTTCTCGAACGCTCTTTTGGGAATCGTACATTCCATGGCTCATAAGACGGGTGCGGCGTTTACGGACTACGGTGCGCATATCATTCACGGCGCTGCCAATGCGATGTACCTTCCTAAGGTTATTAAGTTCAATTCGAAAGATCCCACGGCGAAGAAACGCTATGGCCAGATCGCGGATTTCATTCATCTCGGCGGCAAGAACGACGACGAGAAGGTAGACCTCCTCATCGCCATGCTGAGAAAGATGAACGACGATTTGAATATTCCTCATTGTATTAAGAACTATGGCGCAGACAGCTATCCTTGCGACCAAGGCTTTGTTCCCGAAAAAGTATTCCTCGAAAGATTGTCCGAAATCGCGGTCAATGCAATCGGCGATGCCTGCACGGGTTCCAACCCTCGTCAACCTTCACCCGCGGAAATGGAAAAGCTGCTGAAATGCTGCTACTATGACACCGAAGTCGATTTCTGATAAAAACAGTTCAAAAAAAGAGCCGTTGCAAAAGCAACGGCTCTTTTCTTCCGAAAATTTTTAAGGCATACGGAACATTTCCTCTGAACGTTAAAATTGCCTTGATAAAATGAAAGCGGTATCTGCGTTATCGCAAAACGTGTTTTTCAGCGTGAAAGTAGCGGTACGGTGTCCATACGGTTTGACTGAAATAAATTTGAAATGCAATCGGCAAAACAGAGTTTTCCGCAAAATATTGTTTGAAGCGTCAAGCCGTTTTCTTTTTATATACGGCTACAATAAAGATTGCGGCATAGACGAGCGCTATGGTTTCGGCGACCAAAGCTCCCCACCAAAGCCCGTCGATACCGAAGAATTTTCCGAACAGCCAGCAGGCAGGCATGAGAATGACGAGCAATCGGAGCAACGCCACCATCATGGAATGAACCCCGCTTCCGAGGGCCTGGAAGGCGCAAGCGAGGACGATGTTGAATAAGGCGAAGAGGAAGCTGGGAGCGGTAAGACGTATAATTCGGACGCCGACGGACATTTCGCTGAATCCCGCCGCCGTCGTTTCGGAAGAGGCGTTGAAACAGCCGAGCAATACTTCGGGAATACATTCAAATAAAATGGTTCCGAAGACCGCGACGACCGCCGCGATGCCGAGGGCGGAAAGAATGGCTTTTTTGACGCGTTCTCTGTTTTTGCGGCCGTAATTGAAGGCGATAATGGGAAGTACGGCGTTTGTGAGTCCGTAGCCGAGCATGAGGATAAAATATTGTAATTTGTAATAGATGCCGTAAATGCCGACGAGTAAATCCTTTGTCTCTCCGGTCCAAATGAACCCGAAGACGAGCTGCATGACGAGTGTCGTGAGGGATTGGAGACATTGAAGGACGATGGCGGGCAGGCCGACCTTGAAAATCGCTTTAAGAATATCGCCGCGCGGTTTCATTTCCTTGAAACTCGTGCGGATTTCCCTGTTGAATTTAAGATTCAGCCAAAGTCCGATGCCCATGGATACGCATTGTCCGAGGACGGTTGCGACGGCGGCGCCTGCGACGCCCATATCGAAAACGAAAATGAAAACGGGGTCAAGTACGATATTCGTGAGCGCGCCGCTCAGCTGCATCGCCATAGCCAGTCCGGTTTTACCCGTAGCACAGAGGCAGCGTTCTTCTATGAGGAGGAAGAATTGACCGAAGGAAACGACAAGACAGATTCCGAGGTATACTTTTCCCATTTCGCGAATTTGTTCGTTCTGGGTGCAGGAATTGAAGTAAAGTCCCGTGGTTAATACGAGAATTCCGAACACGAGGAAGACGACATAGCCGCAGAGCATAAGAAAATAGCCGTTTCCTGCGGCGGCGGAAGCCTTTTCGGGATCACCTTTGCCGAGCGCACGGGAAAGGACGGCGTTGACGCCGATTCCCACACCGACGCCGAGGGCGACGAGCAGCATCTGAATGGGATAAGCATAGCCGAGCGCCTGCAAAGCGGCATCGCGTTCGGGGAGCATGCCGATAAAGACGCTGTCGACGATGTTGTAGAGTGCCTGCACCATCATGGAAAGCATCATTGGCAGAGCCATGGTAAGGACCAATCGAAAGACGGGGAGATCCGCCATCTTATTTTTTTCATCCGTGCCGACGCGGGCAGCGGCAGGTAACGGTTGCATATCGTTCACCTCGTAAAAATCTTTTGCGATGTCGGGACAGAGGAGCCGCAAAAAAACCGCGTATTCCAAAAAAAACTCGGATTTACGCGGATTTGAGCTACTCAGTTTCGCCGTTAATTATATCGGTTTTTTGGGAAAAAGTCAAATGATTTTACCGTATATTTTGTTTTTTCTTTCGTGTAAAAAAGAAAACCGACGGAGGTTGTCCGTCGGTTTTCCGAAACGAATTTGAAAAGTGGTTACGCGTTGAAGAGATCCTTGAAGGACTTGCCGAATTTAAGAACGGGCTTCTTGCAAGCCGCGATTTCGACTTTTTCTTTGGTCTGAGGATTGATACCGGTCTTTGCGGGTACGTCCTTGACCTCGAAGGAGCCGAAGCCCACCAGCTGTACTTTGTCGCCCGCTTTCAAAGTTTCGGTGACGGTAGCGACAAATGCGTCGTAAGCGATAGCCGCATCCTTATTGGTGAAGCCCGCCTTTTCTGCCATAGCTTTGATAAATTCGCCTTTGTTCATAAGAGTTATCCCCTTTGGTTGAATTCTTAAATTTTCATTTAAGTACTCTTATTATATCGTATTCCGGTGCAAAAGTCAAGCGCAGGAAGGCAAAAGAAGCGCATTAAACCCTTGAAAACGAAAGAAAATTTGAAAATTACGGGTATAAAAAGGTAAAAAATGGAAATATAGGGGAAAAATCAATGTTCGCTTGAAAAGAAACCTAAGCCCAGAACCTGGGAGACTTGCGTCATGACGGCGAAGGAGTTGGGGTCTACCTCTTTGAGGATTTTGCGGAAAGTAGTGATTTGTCTGCGGTTGACGACGCAGACGAGCATAGCGTGCGTCTCGCGGGTATACATGCCCGTAGCGGGGATAGAAGTGACGCCTCTTCCCAATCTGGAGATAATGGCGAGAGCCATTTCATCGGGCTTATCGGTGACGACGCGGAATTCGATGGCGGAGTTAAAGCCGTTGGTAATGGCGTCGTTAGTTTTGCTTTCGACGTACTGTTCGCACGCGGCCATAATGAGAGGAAGGATTTTTCCGACGGTATCGTCGGCGAGGTCTTTATAGACAAAGAATGACGCCGCGATGACGACGCAGTTGAGCATGAATATCATCCAAGCGATGGAGGGTGCGGGGCGCTTTCTTTGAACCATGACGGCGACGATATCCATACCGCCCGTACTCCCGCCGATTTTGAAGGCGAATCCTATGCTGGCGCCGATGCCGATACCGCCGGCCAAAGCGGCAAAAATTTTCTCGTCAAAGACGAGCTTGGGCATGCCGAGCTTTTCCATGAGCATGAGGAACAGTGCCTGTAACAATACGTGCGCCAAGGTGAGTACGGCGAACTTTTTTTTCACGAAGAAAAAGGAGAGGATGATCAGGGGGAAATTGATACAAAATACGGATATACTTTGAATAATTTTTCCTTGAGTGGCTTTTTCGAGGATAATGGCGATACCGGTGACGCCGCCGGTCGCGAAGTCGTTCGGCGCGATGAGGGAATAGGAGGAAATCGCGAGCAGGAACGCGGAAAGAGCGAGAATAAAAGCCGTTTTTACGATATAGACGAATTTAACTTTCCAATCGCCTTCGGGCAATACGCCCTCTTTTGTTCGCACGCGTTTGGGCGGAAGGGGGACTCCGTAAGGATTATTTGGTTCGTCCGTTCCCTCGCAGGGAGTTGTTTGTTCGGGTGTTTTTTCTTGTTTTTGTTCCTGATCCATAGTTGAATTCCTCTGCCTCACCGGGCGGTTGTATTATTTTATTGCGAGGTATATTTTAACACATTTCCCGAGTCGAATCAAGCGGTTGGGCGGGGATAGCCGAAAATATTTGTCGGCTCCTCTCGTTCAGGCTCTTTTCTGCATGCGTCCGCACGGGTGTTTTTTGTTCAAGTTCCGTGCTCGTAAGCATTCCGTGCGGAAGGCCTCGTTCATGCGTTGTAGTTGATTCATTGTTTTCCTCCCGCGGGCTTTTTCGGGCTTTTTCGCGAGCCCGAAAAAGCTCCCTCCGCATTTTGCGGAGGGAGCTTCGATTCAGATTGCGGCGACGTTGACTTTAATTTTTACGGAGATATTCTCCATCAGCCGGATTTCGGCGTCAAAAGTTCCCAAAGTTTTGACGGTATTCATCTGAATTTTCTTTTTGTCGATTTCGAAGCCCTTTTCCGCGAGCGCGGCGGCGACCTGAGCGGAGGTGACGCTGCCGAACATTTTCCCGTTTTCTCCGACTTTGAGGCCTATATCCACGCTTTGACCTTTGAGTTTTTCGGCGAGTTCTTTGGTGGCCTTAATTTCCTCTGCGCGGTGGAACTGTTCCGCGGCCTTTTTCTGATTGACTTCATTTATACCGCTGGCAGTGGCGGCTTCGGCGAGTCCCTTTTTGAAGAGAAAATTTTTAGCGAAGCCGTCGGAGACTTCGATAATATCGCCTTTTTTGCCGCTGCCCTTTACGTCTACTTTCAAAATTACCTTCATATTTTTGTCCTCCTTTTGCACGATAATCTGTTCAAGATATATTTTACAGGAAATTTGAGAAAAAGTCAATAGGAAAAGGGAAAAATGTGCATACTGATTATGCGTACGTAAAGTTACGCAAGGAGGATTAAAAATATGATGAACGAAAACAAAATGGACGTCAACACGAGCATCGGCTGCAACGTTACGGAATGTAAGTATAATCGCGCGGGCGATTATTGTACGCTTTCCAAGATTCACGTGGGATGCGATTGTAATTGTGATTCCGAAAAATGCACCTGCTGCGATAGCTTCCAGCGTAAATAAGAAAAAAGTATCCGCCGAATATTCGGCGGATACTTTTTTAGATTTTGCGTTTGAGTTCCTTGACTGCATTGATGAGGAAAAATTCGGCGGTGGTGCCTTTTCTGATGAGCTGTAAAGCCTCATCGGGCGTGCACCATCTGGCTTCGGCGATTTCGTCCTCGTTGATTTTGAGCGGTTTGTCCTCGACGATGACGATGAAGTTGAGCATCAGCACATCCTTTTTGGAATAGTATCTCGAAGACATGTATTTGCATTTGACGACATCGAGACCTAACTCCTCCTTAATTTCGCGGGGGACTGTTTTTTCGGCGTTTTCTCCCTTTTTGATGTAGCCGGCAAAGAGTATAAAATCGTCGTCCTCAACGTGTTTTGCGAGCAAAATTTTATCTTGGGCCCGATTGGTGACGACCATGGAGACCGCGACGTTAAATTGAGGAAATTTATACGCTTCGCATTTGTCGCAATAGGGAACGAGTCCCTCGTTTTCGCAGAATCTGAGGGTAAGTTTTTCACCGCATTGTTTACAATACATAGGTATTCCTCCTTTGGGGGCGATGAGCCCGCGGTTATTTTCCTTATATAATAGCGCATTTTTTGAAATTTGTCAAGAGGGGGCGGAGAAAAAAATAATTTATGGCGGAAAAATTTTTTCAATGCGCCTACGGCTTGACAGAATACAAAAAATGCAGTATAATAAAGCGTATGATTTATAGGCGGAGAAAGGGCATTTGACGAAAAGAAGGAGAATGCTCGGTTTTTTGCGTGTTTCATACGATTTATAACACACCGATAAAAAGCAAAAAGGAGATAAGGAAATGCTTACATCTATCTGCGGGATCAATTGGGGCGACGAAGGAAAGGGCCGAATGGTCGATCTTCTTTCCGAGCGGTTCGACGTCGTGTGCCGTTATCAGGGCGGGAACAACGCGGGGCATACGGTCATCAACGAGCGCGGGAAATTTGTCCTCAATCTTCTTCCTTCGGGGATTCTCCGCGAGAGCGTGGTCAACGTCATGGGGAACGGAATGGTCATTGACATCAAGCATCTTTGCGGGGAAATGCAGCGGTTGAGAGAGGCGGGGATTTCGATTGCGCCCGCAAACCTCAAAATCAGCGATCGCGCGGTCATCACGATGCCCTATCACGTATTGCAGGACTGTTTGGAGGAAGACCGTCTGGCGGGGAAGAAATTCGGTTCCACCCGCCGCGGAATAGCACCCGTGTATGCGGATAAATATTTCAAGAAAGCGTTCCGCATGGGCGAGCTCTTGAATAAGGAGCTCCTCTATAAGCGGGTGAAGGATATCGTGGAGTGGAAGAATCTGACGATTGCGCGCGGTTACGGGGCGGAGCCGATCAAGGCGGAGGACATGATCGCCTATTTCGAGGAATACGGCGCGCCGCTCAGGGAGTACATTTGCGACACGGGCGAATATCTGAACGAAGCGAACAAAGCGGGAAAAAACATCATGTTCGAAGCGCAGCTGGGTGCGCTTAGGGACATCGACTTCGGGATTTATCCCTATACGTCGTCGTCGTCGACGATAGCGGCATACGCGCCGATCGGAGCGGGCGTGCCGAACTTGCAGCTGGATAACTCCATCGGAATCATGAAGGCATATTCGACGTGTGTAGGGGAAGGGCCGTTCACGGCGGAATATTTCGGCGAGAAGGCGGAGAAGCTGAGAAAAGCGGGCGGCGAGTACGGCGCCGCGACGGGCAGACCGCGCCGCGTGGGGCCTTTCGACGTCGTGGCTTCGCGCTACGGTATCCGCTGTCAGGGGGCGAAGGAAATCGCGCTTACGAAGCTGGACGTACTTTCGGGGTATGAAGAGATCGAGGTCTGCACGGAGTATCTCCTGAACGGCAAGAAAGTGGACGTATTCCCGTTCACGGACGTCTTGGACGAATGTAAACCCGTTTTCGAGACGTTGAAGGGCTGGAACACGGACATTTCCAAGTGCCGTAAAAAGGAAGAACTTCCCAAAGAAGCCCTCGAATATATCGCTTTTATCGAGAAAGCCTGCGATTGTCACATTAAATACGTATCCGTCGGAGCGGAACGCGACGCTTATATCGAGATGTAATTCTGTTTTTTTGTCGTGTGGCCTTCGCTTATCGAACGGCTGCCGACATATTCAAATTGATCATAATATCGGGTTTTACCATCATATGCTGAAAAAATTTTATAAAATGCAGGGCATCGGAAACGACTATATCTATTTCGATTGTCTGGAAACTCCCTTTGAAGACCCTTCCGCGGCGGCGGTCAGGCTTTCCGACCGCCATTTCGGAATCGGCGGGGACGGGATCGTGCTGATTTGTCCCTCGGCGGTGGCGGACGCGAAAATGCGCATGTTTAATGCGGACGGCAGCGAAGGAAAGATGTGCGGAAATGCCATTCGTTGCGTCGGAAAGTATCTTTACGATTTCAGAAAGACGGACAAAACGCAGTTGAAAATAGAGACGCTCAGCGGGATAAAGACGCTCTTTCTGTCCGTCGCGGACGGAGAGACGACCTCGGTTCGTGTGGACATGGGCGCCCCCGAGCTTGCTCCGAAAAATATTCCCGTGCTTTCGGGAACTTCTTTTCCCGTCGTGGGACGGGAGACGGAGATCGCGGGCGGGAAATACGCAATCACCTGCGTATCGATGGGCAACCCTCACTGCGTGGTATTTTCCGACCCCGACGCATGGGAAATCGAAAAGACGGGGCCGATGTTTGAGAACGCTCCGATTTTCCCCGAGCGGACGAATACGGAATTTGTCAAAGTCCTTGGGAAAAACGAACTCAAAATGCGAGTTTGGGAGCGCGGCAGCGGCGAGACATGGGCCTGCGGCACGGGCGCGTGCGCGGCGGCGGTCGCGGCGGTTCTGAACGGATTCGCGGAGCGGAACGAAGATATTCTCGTCCGCCTTCGCGGCGGCGAGCTCGTCATTCGCTGGACGGAGGACACGGTATATATGACGGGGCCGGCGACGCTCGTGTTTACGGGCGAAGTCGAGGTTTGAAAAATCGGGGATTGAAAAATATCCGTTTTTCAATCCGTTGTCGCACGCATTTTGTGTCAAACGGCGTTTTTGTCGTCTATACGTATTTTTGTGCGTTTTTTTGCGGAAATCCGCGCGTTTCGCGGCTTGCCCGAAACGGATTCAAACAGGCAAATTCAGAGAAAAAATATACGGGAGCATAGAAAAAATCATGACGAAATACATTTTTGTGACGGGCGGCGTAGTATCGGGCTTGGGCAAAGGAATCACGGCGGCGTCCTTGGGCCGACTTTTGAAAATGCGCGGGTATAAGGTGGCGTCGCAGAAGCTCGACCCCTATATCAATATCGACCCCGGCACGATGAGTCCCTTCCAGCACGGAGAAGTGTTCGTGACGGAGGACGGAGCGGAAACGGATCTGGACCTCGGCCATTACGAGCGTTTTATCGACGAAAATCTGAATAAGTACTCGAATTTAACGACGGGGAAGGTGTATTGGAACGTCCTGAACAAAGAGCGCAGCGGGGAATATCTCGGCAAGACGGTGCAGGTGATTCCGCACATAACCAACGAGATAAAGACGTTTATTTACAATGTCGGAAAGACGTCGAACGCGGACGTGGTCATCACGGAAATCGGCGGGACGACGGGCGACATCGAAAGCCAGCCGTTCATCGAGGCGATCCGTCAGGTAGCGCGGGAAGTGGGACGGGAGAACTGCTGTTTCATTCACGTCACCTTGGTGCCGTATATTTCGGGTTCGGACGAATTCAAATCCAAGCCCACGCAGCATTCCGTGAAGGAATTGCAGGGCATGGGGATCACGCCCGACATCATCATGGCGCGCGTGGATCAGCCCATGCCCCAATATGTCAAGGATAAAATCGCGATGTTCTGCAATGTAGAGCCGGAATGCTGCATTGAAAATCTGACGGTTCCCGTGTTGTATGAAGCGCCGCTCATGCTGGAAAAGAGCAATTTTTCCACGGTGGTTTGTAAGATTTTGAATCTTGACCCGAAGGAAATCGACATGACGGAATGGACGGAGATGCTGGACAGAGTGCACGCCCGCAGCAAGACGGTAAAGATCGCGCTTTGCGGGAAGTACGTGCAGTTGCACGACGCCTATTTGTCGGTTGCGGAAGCACTCGCGCACGGCGGTTACGAGAACGACGCGAAGGTAGACATCGAGTGGGTGGACACGGAATTTTTGACGAAGAAGAATATTTCGGAGAAACTTCGCGGGGTAGACGGAATTATCGTTCCGGGCGGGTTCGGAAACCGCGGGATAGAGGGCATGATTCTGGCGGCGCAGTACGCGCGGGAAAAGAATATCCCGTATTTCGGGATCTGCCTCGGCATGCAGATCGCGGCGATCGAATTTGCGCGCAACGTTCTCGGATATAAGGACGCCGACTCTTCGGAATTCAATCCCGAAAGTCAGCATCACGTCATCGATCTGATGCCCGATCAGTACGGAGTGAAGATGGGCGGAACCATGCGTCTGGGCGCGTATCCCTGCAAGGTCATCGGGCCGATCATGAAGCGGGCGTACGGAAAGGAGGAAGTAGCGGAACGCCACCGCCACCGTTTCGAGTTCAATAACGATTATCGCCGCCAGTTTGAAGAACACGGAATGATCATAGCGGGCACATCGCCCGACGGAAGCCTTTGCGAAGCGATAGAATATCCCGCGGACGATTTTTATATCGGCGTGCAGTTCCACCCCGAATTCAAATCCCGTCCGAACGGCGCGCAGCCGATTTTCAGGGAATTTATCGCCAGCGCGGTGAAATATATGGAAAAAAGGAAGTAATTCAGGATATGAAACCGAACATCAATTATGCAAATCTTGCGGAAAGCTACCTGTTTTCTGCGGTAGCGAAAAAGGCGGCGGATTACGCCGCGGCGAATCCCGATAAGAAGGTATTGAAACTGAGTATCGGGGACGTGACGTTGCCGCTCGCGCCCGCGGTGATCGCGGCCATGCACGAAGCGGTGGAGGAAATGGGCAAAAAGGAGACGTTCAAGGGTTACGGTCCCGAACAGGGCTATCCCTTTCTTCGCGAGAGCATAAAAGGATATTATGCCCGCCGCGGAGTGACGCTGAACGCGGACGAAATTTTTGTCTCGGACGGCTCCAAGTCGGACTGCGGGAATATTCTGGACATTTTCGCCAAGGAAAACACGGTGCTGGTGCCCGATCCCGTCTATCCCGTGTACGTGGATACCAACGTCATGGCGGGCAGGAAAATCGTGTATGCGGCGGCGACGGAGGAGAACGGATTTTTGCCCATGCCCGACGAAAATACGAATGCGGACATCATTTACATCTGTTCTCCGAACAATCCCACGGGCGCGGCGTATACGAAGGAGCAGCTCGGAAAGTGGGTGGAATACGCGCTCAGAAAGGATGCGGTGATCTTGTACGACGCCGCATACGAATGTTTTGCGGAAGAGGGCGTGGCCCGCAGTATTTACGAGGTAGAGGGCGCGAAGAAATGCGCGATAGAGCTCTGCTCTTTTTCCAAGACGGCAGGCTTTACGGGTACTCGTTGCGGGTATACGGTGGTTCCCGAAACGCTCGTTTACGAAGGAATGTCGCTGAGAAAGATGTGGCTGCGCCGCCAGACGACGAAATTCAACGGAGTTTCGTATATCGTGCAGAAGGGCGCCGCGGCGGTGTTTACGGAAGAGGGCGAGAAGCAGATCAAAGAGAATATAGACTATTACCGCGAGAACGCGAAAATTATCGCCGCCTGCATGGAGGAATGCGGAATCCCCTACACGGGCGGAAAGAATTCTCCGTATATCTGGCTGAAATGCCCGAACGGCAAAAAGAGCTGGGAATTTTTCGACGATATGCTCGAAAACGTGCAGGTCGTCGGGACCCCCGGCAGCGGTTTCGGGGAAAACGGCGAAGGTTATTTCCGTCTGACGGCGTTCGGCAGTCGCGAGACGACGAAAGAAGCCTGCGCGCGCATCGTCAAATGGCTGAAAAAATAAAAGATCGAAAAAAGGAGCGGACGCCCGTCGGGTGTCCGCTTTTTTTGTTTTCGGTTCGGCGGCGACGATAACGAGAGAACGGATTGCCGTTTTTCGTATGTTTCTGCCGTCATTCGATTTTCCCGCGACGTGCTTTTTATTCCGTTGCCATAGAAAAAATGCACTTTGAACAGTTTCAATTTTATTCAGGTAAAAAACTTTTTACAACTGAGGGGAAAAATTTGCACTGAATTTACAAAATCGTGCGGACTTTTTTACATCGAGGGGCTATAATTTCCGTAGATTTTTGAAACGGAGGAATTTATGTTCAGAAAAGTAAGGAACACACTTGTGGCAATGTCCTTGGCGGCGTCCATGGTTTTAGGGGTTGTGCCGAAGGGAATCGGGGCATTTGCGCAGCAGTCGGAGACGGAGAATCCCGAACCGTCGGCGCAGGAAGATACGTTGGATATCGCGGTGATGTCAGACATACACATTTTGCCGCCCGATCTTATCAAGGATACGGAAGATTACCAGAACGCGCTCAACAGTGACCGTAAAATATTTACGGAAAGTACGGGTATTTTGGATCGCATGCTCACGGAGGTAAAGGAAGAAAAGCCGGACGTACTGATGATTTCGGGCGATCTTACGAAGGACGGGGAATTGGAGGGGCACCAATACCTTGCAAAAGAGCTTGAAAAGGTGAAGGAGGCGGTTCCGGGCATCAAGATTTACGTGACGAACGGCAATCACGATATAAATAACAGTCTCGGGTATAATTACAATACGGAAGACGGAATCGCCGTCCCCGCGACGCGTACCACGCCGGAGCTGTTTCTGAAAACGTATGAAGACACAGTCTATAACGAGGCGAACGGAGTAGTCGCGCAGTTCAGGCCTTCGACGTATACGGAGTCGGAAACTGGCGATAAAGCGGGAATGTTGTCGTATGTAGCGGAGCCCGCGGAAGGATATACGATCATTGTCGTGGATAGCGGACGTTATAGCGCGGACAATACGGACGAAGGCACGGCGGAGCATCAGACGAGCGGACAAATCAGCGAGGAGCTGGAAAATTGGGTGGTAGAGCAGGCGGAAGCCGCGAGAGAAAAGGGAAACACGGTCATCGGAATGATGCATCACGGCCTTGCGGAGCATTTTTCCATGGAGGAAGAAATCCTCGGCGAGTATGTAGTCAACGACTATAAAAACGTAGCGTCCGCATTTGCTGACGCGGGAATGCAGTTCGTGTTTACGGGGCACATGCACGCCAACGACATCACCGTCGCGACGAGCGAGAACGGCAACGTGCTTTACGACATTGAAACGGGCTCTGCGGTAACGTATCCTTGTCCCATGCGTTTTGTCTCTTTCACGTCCGAATCGGAGGGCGGAGAAAAGACGGTTTCCGCGAATATCAGTACAAGGACGAATCTCGATAACGTTACATATACGACGGCGGATAAGCAGCAGGCGACGATAGAGAATCTCACGGAATATGCGAAACAGCCGCAGTTCGGCCTTTCGGAAGACGTTATCGCGAATCTCGGAACGGGGTTGGTCGGAGACCTCGCGCAGACGATTACCGCGGGCGACGGATTGAAAGCCAATCTTCTGAATCTTATCGGAGAATTGCTGGGGATTCCCGTTTCTAACGTGCAGTCGGTGGTCACCATGCTCATGGGGCTTCTGCCACAGGAGCCGGGCGGAACGGTCTATTATGACGCGGCCACGAATAACATTATCGTTTCCGTCGAAGTTTTGATTATTTCGGGCGATTTGGGTATCAATGCGGCGGCACTCGGCCAGTCGTTGGAATATCTTCTGGACGAAGCGGATAAAGTATTGAAGGATAACGCAAAGGTAAGAGCGGCAGCAGATGCTCTTATCCGCAACGTGCTCAATATGAAGGTATATGACGCTCCCGAAGGCGAAGAGGAAGACAAGACGCTCGTGCAGCTGGTCAACGACGTGTACCAGACTCACCTTTCGGGCGCGGATTGCGACGAAGAGCAAATTCCCGCCTATATCGCGGAGGTGGAAAAGAATATCGAAAACGGAACGCTGGTCGCCTCCCTTCTCGATACACTTTTCAACGAACTTTGGAAGCTCGTTCTTTCCTTCGCGGAAGAAATTTCGCTTTCGGGCTTCCTCGGTACGGAATATGTGGATATCACGAAGGATGCGGAGGGCAACGAAGTCTATACTCCGAAGGGATTGACGGGTCGGATCCCGCTCTTTGACAATCCTCCCGCGGGCAGCCCTTCGGGAAAGAGCCTGCTGGGTACCGTTTACGGCGGATTGGGAATCGGCGGAACGTCGGACATGGATAAGACGGAAATCGACGAAAACACTACCCGCCTCACGTTTAAGGAAGAAACGACGGTGGAAGACCTTCTCACGTGTACGGCGCTCAGCCTGGCAGGCGTGGACGATATGATAAAAGAGCTGCTTCTCGGCAAAGCGGAAACGGAGGAAGAAGCGGGAAGCGAAGGGCTCATCGACGATTCCGTGAAAGGGACAATCAGCGAGCTTCTCGGCAAAGTCGTTTCCAGTATGACGCACGACGTCAGCTATACGGAGGATAACGACACGACCATCACGATAACGGAGACGGGCAAGACCGTCAGCGAGATACACCTTCTCGATTTCAGGACGGAATACGAGGTCGGCGACGAGTTTGAAAACGGGAAATTGCTCGTGGTTTACACGGACGGAACGACGGAAACGGTGAATATCGCGGATACGATGGTAAAGGGCTTCGATACTTCTTCGGAAGGGGAAAAGAGCGTGACCATCAACTATAAAGGCAAAAGTATTGCGGAGACCGTGAAGGTCAGTCCGGTAACGGAGGCGCAGCTCAACCGTATCGAAATTCTCAGCTATCGCACGCAGTACACGGTCGGGGAAGCGTTTGAGGAAGGAATTCTTCTCGCGGTATACAGCGACGGAACGAGTAAGAAGGTTGCGATTACGGAAGACATGGTGGAGGGCTTCACGACGGAGAAAAAGACCTCCTATCTCAAAACGACCGTTTCCTACGGCGGATTGAGCAAACAGGTCACCGTCAAGGTCGTCAACGAAGTTTCCAAAGTGATTATCAATAAGGATGTCAGGACGGAATACGAGGTCGGAGAAGCATTTTCGGGCGGAACGTTGACGGTCATCAACAGCGACGGCAGCGTAGAAGAGGATGTGGAAATCACGGAAGACATGGTTTCGGGCTTCGATTCCTCGGTTGCGAAAGACAGAGTGTACGTGAAAATTACTTACGGCGGTGCCTACGACACGATTTACGTGAATATTTCCGAAAAATCGCCCGAACCCGAAAAGACGATTATTTCCGTCGCGGTGACGGATTTCGATCTCGACTATACGGTAGGCGACGAATTTTCCGGCGGAAAAGTGCTGGTAGTGTATAGCGACGGAACGACGGAGTCGGTAGATCTGACGGCGGAAATGCTGAGCGGTTTCGATACGTCGAGCGCAGGCGAAAAGACGGTTACCGTGACGTATGAAGGTAAGACGGCAACGGTAAAAATCCAAGTGGAGGAGGCGACGGAGCCCGATCCTGAACCTTCGACGCCCGACGACGGTGCCGAGGACAGTTCCGTCAATAGTTCCGAAAACAGCTCCGAGACGGGTTCGGAAGGGGAAGGCTGCGGCAGCAGCCTGTCGGACGGAACAGTATTGCTTGCGGGAATGTTGCTTCTCGCGGCGGCGGTGACGGTAATTGCCCGCAAAAAAGCGAAATAATCTATAAGGGTAATACGTCCCGATAAAGAGAGCTTTCTTCCCTCATTTGAATTGCGTGTTTTTAAGGTCGTTTTTCCGAAAAAATGCGGTGTTTTCACGGAAGTCAGGTATTTCTGAAAATAGATAAATAATGATAATCCTCCGCGGCTCAATGCCGTCGGGGGATTATATATTCCTCGAAAGGATAGAATAATTTTTTATTGAGGATATAGGGGAAAATCGTCTGATAAACTCTTGTAAATGTTTCATTTTTCAAAAAGAACATTCATACAAAAACATTTCTGTCAGGTTATTTTCAGCAATTTTTTTATCATAGGAGGAATATACATTTAATTTGGTAAATCCTATTTCACGTAAATAGGGCTCTATTTCTCCCAGCTCATAAAGATGTGTTTGAAAATCCATTTTTTCCTGCTGTAACAATTTAGCCCCATCGTACAGCTCATAAATACTCGGGGAATACTGCGTATGTGTTTTTTCATCGTAATAATTTTTCCCTTTAAGAATTAATTCATAGCCTTCTTTGGTCTTTACAGATATTGAAGTTTTATAATCTGAATTATTGGGACATTTATCGGCTATTGTATCAACGGCAAAAATAAACCTGCCGTCTTTTTTCAACAGGTCTTTCATTTTATGTAAAATTTTTTTGCATAAATCCATATCCGTAAATAACGATACGGAACCGGAAGAGATAAAAATATAATCGTATTTTTCTGTTGAATCGTATTCCAATATATCTTTTTGAAATACTTTTGCATTAGGTGCTTTTTCGTTCAGCTTCGCAAGCATTTCTGCTGACAAATCTATCCCGCTAATATCAAATCCTCTTTCCAAAAAAGGAATTAAAAATCTACCGCTGCCACATAAAGGCTCTAAAATTTTCATTCCTTTTTCAGCGAAGGAGAGATAAAACGATAACTCCTCTTGGGGAGCTTCTTTGTGTAAAATCTCATACATTTCTGTGCATAGACTGCCGTAATAATTTTTAATCATTTCCATGCTTACTTCCTCACAAATTCAAAATTCTTAATTTGTTTTCTTAGATTGTAGCACCCAGATACGAATTTCTCTATCATTTTCCTAACTATATGATTATATTTTTCCATATTGTTTTACTTTTCTATGGAAATGTCGAGCATGTTTTGGGCGCTCAAATATTAAATATTACTGCTATTTTTAGCGCTCTAATTTTCTTGAAAGGGCGGTGCTTGCAAGGAAGCCACAGTTCAACATTTTTTGACAGTATAAATTATCAATTCTTACGCCTGCGGGTTGAACGGGGAGCGCAGATTGAGCTCCTTTATCATCTGATTGACATAGGAGACGGGCGCGAGCTTGATTTTGCCCTTGAATTTTTCGCAGGCTTTCATGTTTTTCGCGGGGAGGACGACGGTTTTGAAGCCCGTTTTAATGCACTCGTTCACGCGTTTTTCGGCGTAGGTGACGGCGCGGATTTCCCCCGTAAGCCCGACTTCGCCGAATACGGCGGTATATTTGTCGATGGGAATGTCGGCGGCGGCGCTGGCGAGGGCGGCGCAAACGGCGAGATCGACGGAAGGTTCGGCGAGCTTGATTCCACCCATGGCGTTGATATAGACGTCGGAGGTATAGAAGGGAATCCCGCAGCGTTTTTCGAGCACGGCAATCAGCACGACCAGTTTATTGTAGTCAATGCCGAGCGTCATTCTCCGCGGGAGGCCGTAGGAAGTTTTTGCAATGAGCGTCTGAATTTCGACGTTCATGCAGCGGTTGCCGCTTTCCGAAGGGGTGACGCAGGAGCCTGCGGCGACGCCGCGGCTTTCGGAGAGAAACAGCTCGGAGTAATCGGAGAGGCTTTTGATGCCCGATTCGGTCATTTCGAATACGCCCACTTCCTGTACGGAGCCGAACCTGTTTTTGACGGCGCGGAGGAGCTTGAAATTTTCTTCCTGCTGTCCCTCGAAATAGAGGACGGTGTCCATGATATGTTCGAGGACTTTTGGTCCCGCGAGGGAGCCCTCCTTGGTGACGTGGCCGATGATGAAGAAGGTGATTCCGCGGGATTTGGCGATTCGCATGAGCCTTGCGGCGCACTCTCTGACCTGTCCGACGCTGCCTGCGGCGGAGGAGAGCGCTTCGGTATAGACGGCCTGAATGGAGTCGATGACGACGAATTCCGCGTCCGAGAGGTTGTTTTCTATGTCTTCGAGGCAGGTTTCGTTGAGGAGCAGAAGGTTATCGGAATCGATTCCCAGCCTTTCGCAGCGCATTTTCACCTGCGAGCAGCTCTCTTCTGCGGAGACATATAAGACGCGCCTTTCTTCGGCGAGGTATGCGGAGACCTGTGTCAGGAGGGTGCTTTTTCCGATTCCGGGGTCGCCGCCGAGGAGCACGAGGGAACCCCGCACGATTCCTCCGCCGAGTACGGTGTCAAATTCTCCGATCCCCGAGGAGACTCGCTTGAATTTTTCGTAACCGACTTTGGAGAGGGGGAGGGCTCTCGTTCCGCCGCCCATATCGGAGAGCGCGGGACGGGAGGACTTTTTCGCACTTTCCGCGGGTTTGATCAGTTCCTCCTGCATAGTGTTGAAGTTGCCGCAGCCGGGGCACTTTCCCAGCCATTTGGGAGCGGTGTATCCGCATTCGACGCAGACGAACTGCGAAGTCGGCGCTTTGGATGTAGCCATAAAATATTTTCTCCTTAACGGCGGCTGCACACATGCGCACCCGTCGGATTGAAATTAAGTATATGCGGCCTTTTAGTGCCATTCAAGATATAATGCAGTCGGAAGGTTTCTGAAATCGGGCACGGGCGCTTCGGATTTCTCTGAAATATCGTCAGATTGCGCCTAAAATATATACATATACAACTGCCGAATATCGTCGAGATTTTTTGAACTACGCATGTCCCGTCAGATCATCGCGGAAAGCGCACACCCGTCAGATTGTCCTTAAAAGCACATAGGCGTTTACGGTAATTCCCTTGCCTTCCCCGACGTAACCCAATCCCTCGTTGGTGCCGGCGGAAACGCCGACGGCGGAGCAATCGAGTTCGAGCGTCTGCGCGAGAGAGGACCTGATTTGGTCGATGAATTTTGCGAGGCGGGGTTTTTCCGCCTGAACGGCGACGGAAAGGTTTTTGGGTGCGAATCCTTCCCTTGCAATCAAAGACATGACTTCCCGAAGCATCTGCATGGAATCGGCGTTTCGCCATTTTTCGTCCTTGTCGGGGAAATAGTGTCCGATGTCTTTCAGCCCCGCGGCGGAAAGCAATGCGTCCATGACGGCGTGCGCGAGTACGTCTCCGTCGCTGTGCGCGACGAGCCCGCTTTCGGAGGGGATTTTCACTCCCGCGAGGAGAATGAAATCCTGTTTTTTTCCGAAAGCGTGAGTATCCACGCCGAACCCCGCCCGCGCGCAGTTGTCGGAGAAATCTTCGGGAAACGTGAGCTTTTTGTTTTCCCGCGCGCCCGCGCATAAGCGGGGCGCGCCGATAAAGGCGGCGTATACGGAGGAATCGTCGGTATATGTCCCGCCTTCTTTTTCTGCTGCCGTATAAGCGCGCCGCAGTTCTTCGGTATAGAACCCCTGCGGAGTCTGTAAAGCGAATACTTTGTCCCGAGGCGGCACGGCGCCGATATATCCGTTTTCCGAAACCGCGACGGTATCGACCGCGGGAACCGCGCAGATACCGCTGCCGAATCGGGATACGCTGGAAATGCACCCCGAAATGATTTTCTCGGAAACAAAGGGGCGCGCGCCGTCGTGCACGAGCACGATTTTCCCCGTCGCGGTTTTCAGGGCGCTGCGGACGGAATCCGACCGCGTTTTTCCCCCGAGCACGACTTTCGTGCGCGGAAAGCGGGCGCAGAGCGCGGAGATTTCCTCGAAATCCGTCTCCGAAGCGGTCACGAGGATTTCCGTCACGGCGGGAATGTCAAATGCGGAAATCGTCTTTTCGAGTACGCACCCTTTCAGAATCTCGCCCGCCGAGCCGTCTTTTCCGTCCGTTCGTATGGTTTTTTCCGTTTGAGCCATTCCGCTCGCGTTGCCCGTTTGTTCGTTTCGTCCGTTTACGTCGTCCGTTGCCTCCGTTTGGAAATTTCTTTCCGTCGTGTCCGTCGGGCCGTCTTTACCTTCCGTCCGCATTACCCGTTCATGCGTTCGCGCCGTCCGTCCCGCCGTTTCCGCAAACGTACCCGTTTTGTCCGCTGCGGATACTCCCCCGTAAAGCGGCGCGAATAATTTATTCCCGTTCATTTTGGCGCGTTCGCCTTTTCCCGCGGCGCAGATGACGGCGGTCACGGAAGGAGAGGAGAGGGCGTTCATTGGGGGATTACCTCGTAGAGGGAAGCGGCGTCCTCCTTTTTTACGACCTCTTTGACGTCGAGGACGCGGAATTTGAGGGTTCCCGAAGCGTAGAGGATTTCGACCGTGTCGCCGGGCTTTACGGAAGCGGAGGGCTTTGCGGGTTTGCCGTTGAGGAGCACTTTGTCGGCGCCGCAGGCTTCCTGAGCGACGGTGCGGCGTTTGAGGATTCTGGAAACTTTCAGAAATTTGTCGATTCTCATAGAAATTTGACCTGTTTTGTCCCTTTTGAAAAATAAAAAAATTAGTTGAAGAGGTAGGGCAAAAATCGCTTGACATCTTTTCTTTTGCCCGTTATAATTTAATAATGTATCATTATGCTTACTATGGCGTATTGCCCCCTGAGGCAGAAAAGCATTACGGTAATATTATATCCGAAAGCGGCCGAAAAGTAAAGCGAACGACGCAAAATAACGCAAAATTTCGATTTTTATCGATGAAAAGATATACTCGGTAGATCGGCTGAAAAAATAGTTAAGGAGCAACGAATCAACCGATGGATTTACCTATTTACAAGTATGGCAAGAATGAGAGAAGAAAATTTGGCTCGATCAACGAAGTCATCGATATTCCCGACCTCGTAGAGATTCAGAAGGACAGCTACAATTCTTTCATTCAGGAAGGTATCAGCGAGGTATTCGAGGATTTCTCCCCGATTACCGACTACTCCGACCACTTTGAGCTTTACTTTCTCGACCATCGTTTCGGCGACAAGCCGAAATACGACGAGAAGGAATGCCGCAACCGCGACGCGACGTACGCGCTTCCGCTGCGGGTGAAAGTCCGCCTCGTGAACAAGGTGAAGAACGAAGTTCTCGACCAGGAAGTATTCATGGGCGATCTTCCGCTCATGACGGAGAACGGCTCGTTCATCATCAACGGTGCGGAGCGCGTCATCGTCTCCCAGCTGGTCCGTTCGCCGGGCGTGTATAATGCGTCGTCGAAGGATAAGACGGGCAAGGAGATGTTCGCGACGACGGTGATGCCCAACCGCGGCGCATGGCTGGAACTCGAACAGGACGCGGCGGACGCCCTGTATGTCCGCGTGGACAGAAAGAAGAAGCTCTGTATCACGGTGCTTCTCCGCGCGCTGGGCTTCGGCTCCAACCGCGCGATAGAGGATTTGTTCCCCGGCGATAAAATCATCAGGGAGACGCTGGAAAAGGATACGACGAGATCGGAAGCGGACGGCCTCATCGAGTTGTACCGCCGCCTTCGTCCGGGCGAAGTGCCGACGGAAGATTCCGTGCGCACGCACCTTTTCAATTTGTTCTTTGATCCCCGCCGTTACGACATCGCCAAAGTGGGGAGATATAAATATAATAAGAAGCTCAATTTAGCGTACCGTCTTCCGGGCTGTAAAGCGGCGGACGATATCGTCAATCCCGAGACGGGCGAAATTCTCGTCACCGCGGGAGAGAAGATTTCCGAGGAAAAGGCGAGAGAGCTTCAAAACGCGGGCGTGAACGAAGTATTCGTTCTGGTGGACGATCCCGAGGAAGGTGAAATCCGGCATAAGATCATCGCCAATAACACGGTGGATTTTGCGGCGGTTTCGGATATCCCCTTAAAGGCTCGCGCCAAGGACTTCGGCCTGCTTCCCACGATTTATTATCCCAACTACCGCTTCTCCAAGCTCGTCGCCGAGGACTGCAAGACGATGACGGTGGAGGAAGTGGCGGAAAAATACGTCGACGAGATCGACGCGCTTTACTATACGCACGAGAAGCCCGAAGAGGCGGACGAGAAGCAGGAGGAGAAAAAGAACCGCGAAAAGCGCCGCGACAACCGCCGCAAATTCGTGCAGGCGTGTAAGACTTTCCACGCAGTGCTCGGCCGCGAAAATCCCGTTCCGACGAAAGAGGAGAAGAAGGAAATCCGCCCGCTGGCGGATAAGCTCTGCCATAAGCACGTGACGGTGGACGACATCGTCGCGTCCGTGTCCACCAACCTCGACCTCCGTTACGGAATCGGCACGATAGACAATATCGACCATTTGGGCAACCGCCGCGTGCGTTCGGTGGGTGAGCTGCTTCAAAATCAGCTCCGCGTGGGTATCGCGCGCCTCGAACGCCTCATCAAGGAGAGAATGGCGACGCAGGATCCCATGGAGGTCACGCCGTCGGGGCTCATCAATATCCGTCCCGTGTCCGCGGTAATTCGGGAATTTTTCGGCTCCTCCCAGCTCTCTCAGTTCATGGATCAGACCAACCCGATCGCGGAGCTCACGCATAAGCGTAAACTTTCCGCACTCGGCCCCGGCGGACTCAACCGCGACCGCGCGACGTTCGAAGTCCGCGACATACACCATACGCATTACGGAAGAATGTGTCCGATAGAGACGCCGGAAGGCCAGAACATCGGTCTGATTTCCTCGCTCGCGACGTTTGCGAAGGTCAACGAATACGGGTTCATCATGAGCCCTTACCGCCGCGTCGATAAAGACACGGGCATCGTCACCGACCACGTGGACTATCTGACGGCGGACGAGGAGGACAGATATATCGTGGCGCAGGCGAACGAGCCTTTGGACGCAGAAGGGCGCTTTGTCAACGAGCGCGTCGGCTGCCGCCATCAGGACTTGATCACCGAGCTTCCGCGGGAGAAAATGGACTATATGGACGTATCTCCCAAGCAGCTCGTTTCGGTCGCGACGGCGCTCATTCCCTTCCTGGAAAACGACGATACCAACCGCGCGCTGATGGGCTCCAACATGCAGCGTCAGGCGGTTCCCCTTCTCAAAACGGAATCTTCCATCGTTGCGACGGGCATCGAAGCGGCGATCGCGAAGGATTCGGGCGTCATGGTCATGGCGAAGGAAGCGGGCGTGGTGGTCGGCTGCGCGTCCAATATGATAAAGGTGCGCGAGGACGACGGAAAAATCCGCGAATATCCCTTGAAGAAATTCGAGCGTTCCAACCAGGGTACCTGCCTCAATCAGAGACCCATCGTCTCGACGGGCGACAGAGTCGCGAAGGGCGAAATCATCGCAGACGGTCCCTCTACGAATAACGGGGAGCTGGCGCTCGGCAAAAATATTCTCATCGGCTATATGGAGTGGGAGGGCTATAACTACGAAGACGCCATTCTGCTTTCGGAGAAGCTGGTGCAGGACGACGTGTTCACCTCCATTCATATCGAGGAGCACGAGACGGAGGCGCGGGACACCAAGCTCGGACAGGAAGAAATCACGCGCGACATTCCCAACGTGGGCGACGACGCGCTGAAAGATCTGGACGAAGACGGCATCGTGCGCATCGGCGCGGAAGTGCAGAGCGGCGATATTCTCGTCGGTAAAGTCTCCCCGAAGGGCGAGACGGAGCTCACTCCCGAGGAGCGGCTCCTTCGCGCGATCTTCGGCGAGAAATCGAGAGAGGTGAGGGACACTTCCCTGCGCGTTCCGCACGGGGAAGGCGGCGTAGTCGTGGACGTGAAGGTGTTCACGCGGGAGAACAAGGACGAACTCGAACCGGGCGTGAATAAACTCGTGCGCGTGTATATCGCGCAGAAGCGCAAAATTCAGGTCGGCGATAAGATGGCGGGCCGCCACGGCAATAAGGGCGTCATTTCGCGCGTGCTTTCGCAGGCGGATATGCCCTTCCTTTCGGACGGCACTCCGCTTCAAATCCTGTTGAACCCGCTCGGCGTTCCTTCGCGTATGAATATCGGACAGGTGCTGGAAGTGCACCTCGGTTATGTGTGCAAACAGCTCGGCTGGAAAATCGCCACGCCCGTGTTCGACGGCGCGACGGAGAAGGACATCGAGCAGATGTTCCGCGAAAACAATCTTTTGAATCCCGACGGCAAGGTCGACGGCAAATTCCGCGTGTTCGACGGCAGAACGGGCGAACCGTTCGAGAACCGCGTCACGATCGGCGTGCAGTATATGATTAAGCTGATTCACCTCGTCGACGATAAAATTCACGCGCGTTCCATCGGTCCTTACAGTCTCGTGACGCAGCAGCCGTTGGGCGGCAAAGCGCAGTTCGGCGGCCAGCGTTTCGGCGAAATGGAAGTCTGGGCGCTGGAAGCGTACGGCGCGGCGCACATTTTGCAGGAAATTCTCACGGTCAAGTCGGACGACGTCGTGGGCCGTGTCAAGACCTACGAATCCATCGTCAAGGGCGAGAACATTTCCGAGCCGGGAATCCCCGAAGCGTTCAAGGTCCTCTTGAAGGAGCTTCAATCCTTGGCTCTGGACGTGAAGGTGCTCACGGAGACGGGCGACGAGCTGATTATCCGCGAGTTTGACGACGAGGAAGAAGCGGCGGATAACGCGGCGAGCAGAAGAGACTTCCTCAAAGACGAAGAGCTCGAAGACATCGATTTCAGCGCGGACGACGAGGACGAAGAAGACGAAGAGGGCGACGTTTCGATCTTTGAAGACGAAGGCGACGACGAAGACGACTTCGTATCGGACAGAGAGGATGACGACGATGATTTCTCCGACATTTCGGACGAATTCAAATTCGATTCTCTGTTCGACGACGAGGACGACGGCAAGGACGACGAGTAATCGGAGGAAAGAGAAAGGTATATGTACGAATTAAACGATTTCAATTCTATTCAAATCAGCATAGCGTCTCCGGAAAAAATCAGAGAATGGTCCTACGGCGAAGTGACGAAGCCCGAAACGATAAACTACCGCACCCAGAAACCCGAGCGCGACGGTCTTTTCTGCGAAAAGATTTTCGGGCCGATGAAGGATTGGGAGTGTCATTGCGGAAAGTATAAAAGGGTCAAATATAAAGGGCATATCTGCGAGAAATGCGGGGTAGAGATCACCCGTTCCAAGGTACGCCGCGAGAGAATGGGACATATCGAGCTTGCGGCTCCCGTCTCTCATATCTGGTATTTCAAGGGCGTGCCCTCCAAGATCGGTCTCTTGCTGGACATGGGGCCCAAGCAGCTCGAACAGGTCATCTATTTTGCTTCCTATGTGGTCCTCGACCCGGGCAAAGTCAGCGAGCTTTCGTATAAGCAGGTCATCAACGACAAGCAGCTCCGCGAAATTGAGGAGCGCTTCGGCGACAGTTCGGTGACGGGCCTGAAAGTCGGCATGGGCGCGGAATCCATTCGCGAGCTTTTAATGGCGGTGGATCTCGAAAAGGAAAGCGAGGAATGTAAGAAAGTCATCGGGGAGAACCCGACGGGCCAGAAAGCGGTCAAGGCGATCAAGCGCCTCGAAGTAGTGGAATCGTTCAGAAAGAGCGGCAATCGCCCCGAATGGATGATTCTTACGGTGCTTCCGGTGATTCCTCCCGACATCCGTCCCATGGTGCAGCTCGACGGCGGCAGATTTGCCTCGTCGGACTTGAACGACCTTTACCGCCGCGTCATCAACCGCAATAACCGCCTGAAAAAGATGATGGAAATCGGCGCGCCGGATATGATTATCAAGAACGAAAAGCGCATGTTGCAGGAAGCGGTGGACGCGCTCATCGATAACGGCCGCCGCGGCAAGCCTTTGAGCGGCCCCTCCAATCGGGAGCTTAAATCCCTTTCGGGCATGCTCCGCGGCAAGCAGGGACGTTTCCGCCAGAACCTTCTCGGCAAGCGAGTGGACTATTCCGGCCGTTCGGTTATCGTCGTCGGGCCCGAGCTGAAAATTTATCAGTGCGGCCTTCCTAAGGAAATGGCGATCGAGCTTTTCAAGCCGTTCATCATGAAGCGGCTGGTAGAGAGCGGTCAGTGCCATAATATCAAAACGGCAAAGAGAGCGGTCGAGAAAGCGAAGGACATGGTCTGGAACGTTTTGGAAGACGTCATCAAGGATCACCCCGTGCTTTTGAACCGCGCGCCGACGCTGCACCGCCTTTCCATACAGGCGTTCGAGCCCGTGCTTATCGAAGGTCGCGCGATTAAGATTTCCCCGCTCGTCTGCGGCCCGTTCAATGCGGACTTCGACGGCGACCAGATGGCGGTACACCTTCCTTTGAGCATCGAAGCGCAGGCGGAGGCTCGTTTCCTCATGCTTTCGGCGAATAATATTCTGAAACTTGCGGACGGGAAATCGGTCATGTCCCCGACGCAGGATATGATTATCGGCGCGTACTGTCTGACCATCAAGCGCAGGGAGGAGGGCAAGAAGTACGACGAGCAGGGCCGTCCCGACGAAAACGGGGAGGTATATATCCCGCCCGTGTACTCGTCCGAGAACGAAGCGATTTTGGCCTATCAGACGAAGGTCGCGCACGAGCAGGACGAAATGTATTTGAAGCGCGTCGTGGAGCTTCCCGAGGGTAAATTCGACGATTTGCCTTTGCCGTATACCTGCCCCGTGGATAATAAGGCGGGCGAGACGCCCATCAAAGAAGCGACGGTCCGTCTGAACGAAAAGACGGGCAAGCGCGAGGTCATCGGCATCATCAAGACGACGATCGGGCGTTTGATTTATAACGATGGGCTTCCTCAGGATTTGGGCTTTGTCAAGAGAGATACGCCGGAATCCTATTTGAGGCTGGAACTCGATACGGAGTTTATCGGCAGCGCGAGGGCGATCGGCAAGAAGCACCTTTCGAGAATCGTCGAAGCCTGCTTCAAGACGGGCGCGGCGCCCAAGGCGTCGTACGTTCTCGACGCCATCAAGGAGCGCGGCTATAAATATTCGACTCTGGCGGCGCTCACGACGTCGGTATTCGACATGAAGATACCTCCCGAAAAGGCGGAAATCGTAGACCACGCGGAAGCGGAGGTTTCCAAAATCGCGAAGAAGTACGCGCGCGGACTTCTGAACGAGGAGGAGAGGTATCTCGCCGTCATTTCTCAATGGGATAACGCGACGGATAAAGTGGCGGGACTGTTGAAGAAGCAGGGCGAGGAGGATAAATTCAATCCTATTTGGATGATGGCGGACTCCGGCGCTCGCGGCTCTATCGACCAGATTAAGCAGCTTTCGGGCATGCGCGGACTCATGGTCAACCCGCAGGGTAAAAAGATCGAGGTTCCCGTCAAATCCTGTTTCAGAAACGGGCTTTCCGTTCTGGAATATTTCATTTCTTCGCACGGCGGAAGAAAAGGTTTGACGGATACGGCGCTGAAAACGGCCGACTCTGGTTATCTTACCCGCCGTCTCGTGGATGTCTCTCACGAAATCATCGTCCGCGAGGACGACTGCTATGCGGGCAGAAAGCCGCAGGGCATGAAGGTCAAGGCGATTTTCGGCGCAGACGGAAGAGAAATCGAGAGCCTGAAAGACAGATTGACGGGGCGTTTTGCTGCGGAGGACGTCGTAAATCCTTCGACGGGCGAAATTCTCGTCGGACAAAACGAGTTCATTACGGAAGAAAAAGCGAAGGAAATTTGTGACGCGGGCGTCACGGAAGTTTCCATTCGCAGTATCTTCACCTGTTCTTCCCGCGTGGGCGTCTGTGCGAAGTGCTATGGCAAGAACATGGCGACGACGCTTCCCGTGCAGGTGGGCGAGGCGGTCGGAACGATTGCGGCGCAGTCCATCGGCGAACCGGGCACGCAGCTTACGATGCGTACGTTCCATACGGGCGGTATTGCGGCTACGGGCGACATCACGCAGGGTCTTCCCCGCGTCGAGGAACTTTTCGAGGTCAGAAAACCCAAAGGCTGCGCGACGATTTGCGAAGTCGAGGGTATCGTAGACATCGACAATTCGGATAACCTCAACCATATCAAGGTCAAGGACGAAGCCACGGGCGAAGTGAAGAAGGAATACGTTCTTCCCTTCAATGCGGAGGTAAAGGTCAAGAAAGGCGACAGAGTGACTCCCGGCGTGCTTCTCAATTCGGGAAGCGTGTATCCCCAGGATATCCTGCGCGTGCAGGGCGTCAAGGGCGTTCAGGATTATATTCTCGAACAGGTACAGTCGGTATATCGTTCTCAGGGCGTCGATATCAACGATAAGCATATCGAAATCATCGTTCGCCAGATGCTGAAAAAGGTCAGAGTGGAAAGCTCGGGCGACACCGATTTGCTCCCCGGTGAGCTGGTGGACATGACGACCTTCCAGGACGAATGCGGCAAAGCGATGGCAAAGGGCGGCGCGCCCGCTCTTGCGAAGCGCGTGCTGTTGGGTATCACGAAGGCGTCGCTGGCGACGGACAGCTTCCTGTCCGCGGCGTCCTTCCAGGAAACGTCGAGGGTGCTCACGGAAGCGGCCATCCGCACCAAGAGAGATTATCTCGTTGGCCTGAAAGAAAACGTCATTATCGGTAAACTCATTCCCGCGGGCACGGGCATGAAAGACTATAAAAATCTTTCCCCGCAGTTCGTGGGCAGCTATAAGGAATCGACGGCGAACGTTTCCGACGAAATGGCAGCGGTCGGCTATGATAAGCCCGCCGCGCCTCAGGAAGAACCCGCGGAGACGGCTCCCGCCGCCGAAGCGCAGGAAACTTCCGTGGGCGATATTCTCGCCTGACGGCAAAGCCGCGCAGGGATTTCCCTGCGCGGCTTTATATTTGGAAAAATATTTGTTTTTTCGTTCTTTCGCAATATTTTTCCATCAGCGTTTTTTCTGCGTATTTTTGAGCCCTTGACATTTTGGGATAGAAATGGTATAATTTTTTATGGAAATGCAACGTTATAAGGAATAACTTTCTACTTTATAGATATACGGAGGGAGAATATGGAGAAAAAGACGGTTGTGATTATCGGAGCGGGTCCGGCGGGGCTTACCGCGGCGTATGAACTTTTAACAAAGTCCCGGGATTTTTGTCCCGTGATTTTGGAAGCGGAGGACTTTGTAGGAGGAATTTCCCGTACGGCCACCTATAAAGGCAACCGCATGGATATCGGCGGCCACCGTTTTTTTTCCAAAGACGAACGAGTAACGACCTTGTGGACGTCGCTTTTGCCCGTACAGGGCAAGCCGAGTAAGGACGACTTTCTTTTAAGTCGGGACAAGCCTCTTTCGGAGGGCGGGCCCGATCCCGAAACGACGGACGAAACGATGCTGGTCCGCACCCGTGTATCCCGGATTATTTATCTCCGGAAATTTTTCGATTATCCCATTTCGCTCAAAGCCCGTACCTTTATAAATATGGGTTTTCTCCGTACCGTGAAAGCGGGTTTCGGGTATATCGGAAGCTGTATACATAAGCGCGAGGAGAATAATCTGGAAAACTTTTACATCAACCGTTTCGGGAAGCCGTTGTATTCGATGTTTTTTGAGGATTATACGGAAAAACTATGGGGAGTGCACCCGCGGGATATTTCCGCGGATTGGGGTGCGCAGCGCGTGAAGGGGCTTTCGGTTTCAAAAGCGATTAAAAACGCCTTGACGAAGCCTTTTCGCAAGAAGGGCGGCGAGGTAGAGACCAGCCTCATAGAGCAATTTTTATATCCCAAGAAGGGACCGGGCCAGCTCTACGAAAAGATGGCGGAAAAGATAGTGGAAATGGGAGGGAAGATTTATTTTTCCAGCCCTGTGACGAAAATAAAAACATCCGGGGATAAAGTGACCTCGGTTATTACATCGGACGGCAGGGAATATACGGCGGATTACTTTATTTCTTCCATGCCGATAAAGGATTTCATTGAAGCAGTCGGCAAGGAACATGTTCCTTGCGACGCATATCGCGTCGCAACCGAACTTCCTTATCGGGATTTCATTACGGTGGGGCTGCTTTTGGATAAGCTGAAAGTGAGGAATAAGACGAAGATAAAGACGCTCGGGAATATTGTTCCCGATTGCTGGATATATGTTCAGGATAGGGATGTCCGCTTGGGGCGGATACAGATTTTCAATAATTGGTCTCCCTACATGACGAAGGACCCCGAACATAAGGTCTGGATCGGTCTTGAATATTTCTGTACGGAAGGGGACGAGATGTGGACGTGCCCGAAGGAGGAGTTTATCAAAAAGGCAATCGGTGAGCTAAAAAAAATCGGCGTAATCGAATCGGAGGCGGACGTATCGGATTCCACGCTCATTCGGGTAAAGAAGGCCTATCCCGCGTATTTCGGCAGTTACGCCGAATTTGGAAAGGTTCGGGACTATCTCGATACGCTGGTTAATCTCTATTGTGTGGGGCGTAACGGTCAGCACCGCTATAATAATATGGATCATTCCATGGTTACTTCCATGGTAGCCGCGGAATGTATTTTGACGGGAAATTCGGATAAATCCGCACTCTGGAATGTGAATACGGAAAAGAGCTATCACGAGGTCAAAGATGCAGACAAGTGACGCCTTTCCGTTGACGACTGCGCCCGCCCATAAAGACCGCCTTTCCTGCTTGGGTGAAATTGCGCTGTATGCGGCGGTTTTTCTTTTGACGACGCTGCTTTTTCTCATCGTCAAACCGCTGTATTCCGTCGAGAGGGACGGCGTCGTGGCGCAGGCAATTACTGCCTGCGTCATAGGCGGGGTAGCGTTTGTCGGAATATTTTTGGCATTGGAGAAGAAACTGACGGCGAGGCGCTTTGCCGTTCTTGTCCTCGTCGCGGGGTTGGCGCTCAGAATCGGTTATATGCTGTATACGCCCGCTTCGGCGCGCCAGCACGATACGTTTACCAAAAATTTCGACGGTCACGAGGCTTACGCCTGGACGATTTTTTCTACTGGAAAGCTCCCGTCCTCCAACGCTTATCAGTTTTATCATCCTCCGCTCAACGCACTGCTGCAAGCGGGATTTATGCACTTTATGGAGGGACTTTCAAATAGCTTGTCGAGATTGCTTCCTTTCGGGGAATATTTCCCCGAAAAATTTTTAGCGGGCTGTCCGGAGTATATTGAAGCGGAACGTTATTTTCTCTATTCCTCCTGCCAAATATTAAGCGTCTTGTATTCGTTTGTCGCCTGCGTGACGATGTTGAAGATTCTCCGCCTGTTCGATATTCGGGGAAAAGGCGCTATGCTCATATCGGCTTTTGTGACGCTGTATCCGAGAAATATCCAATTTTCCGGCATGCTGAATAATGACGGCGTCTCGTATATGTTTGCAATTTTAGCGCTGTACTTTGCTTTGAAATGGTGGAAGCGGGACAAAGGGTTCGGGAATATTCTCGCCTGCGGGCTTTGCGTGGGGCTGGGAATGATGTCTAAACTCTCCTCCGCGACAGTCTGTCTTCCCATCGCGGGAATTTTTGTTTGGGAATTTGTCGGCTCAGTAAAGAAGAACGGAGAAGCGCTGTCCCTTCAAAAGCTGTTTGCGGAATACGGGGTATTTCTTCTCGTATGTGCGCCGCTCGGACTTTGGTTTCAGGTGTATGCGAAACTTCGGTTTGACCAACCTTTCGGCTTTGTGTTTTCCAATCTCAATTCAAAGCTGTATACGGGCGACCATTCTTTTTTCTCCCGCTTTTTTATCGCCTTTGATTGGAAGGAGTATTTCGGCTCTCTTTGGTGCCGTCCGTTCGAGGGAAATTACAATTTGTTCAACTATGCGCTGCGTTCCTCCATATTCGGAGAATTTTCCTATTGGCAGGGCGAAGGCTTTGCCGTCGCGGCGACGGTGCTGGCGTTCCTGTCCGCATTTTTGCTGTTTGCCGCGCTCATCCGCGCGTTGTATCTGATTTTCAGATACGACAGGAAAGACGAACTGAGACGCAGAGAACGAAAAAAATCGGCGCGCGATGTTTTCTTTACGTTCCTTCTCGTTCAGTCACAGGCGCTTTCGGAAATCTATTTTTATATTTCCATGCCCTACGGTTGCACGATGGATTTCCGTTATATCATGCCCATGATTTTAGGAATGGGGTTGACTCTTTGGCTGGTCGAAAGAAGACTCACGCGGGAAGGAGACGTGCTTTCCGTGACGCTCGGCCGTCTGACAGCCGTTTCGACGAGCGTTTTTCTCGTGTTTTCTTCGCTGTTCTATATGACTTGTATTTAAGTTGTAGAACTCATCTGTGACGCCTTTATAGCCTAGCAGCCGTTCCTTTTTCCCCGCTCGCCGCGCATGTTGTATAACTGACTTGTGCCCTCTGTATTTAAGCTGTATGGTTTTCTTATATTGGAATTATCGATTTGCATCTGAAAAGGTATTTTATGAAAGAAGAAAGAGTTTCGGAAAGCTCCGAACAAACAATGACGAAAAAACAGTTGCTTTTAGAAATTTTGCGTTTTCTGATCGTCGGCGGATTAGCCACGCTCGTGGATTATGCGGTGTTTTATTTGTTCCGTAAATGGCTGTTGCCGCCCGCTCTCATAGCGGAGAGCGGCGGCTGGGATACAGCTTCGCTCGTTATAGCGACGGCGCTGGGCTTTTGCGCAGGCTTGACGGTCAATTGGATTCTTTCCGTTCGATTTGTATTTCGGAATGTAAAGGATAAGGAAAAATCCCGCTCGAAAAAATCCTTTGCGGTGTTTGCGCTCATCGGACTCATCGGCCTCGGAATCACGGAACTCGGCATGCATCTCGGAGTCTCTTTTCTTCCCGAAATAAAATTGTTTTCAACGACCTCCTTTTTGGGGCTCGCCTGGAAGGAATGGATCATGAAAGTGGTGATGACTTGCCTCGTTTTGGTCTGGAATTATCTGGGGCGGAAGCTGTTTGTATTTAAGTGAGGGAAAAAATAAAAAAATTTTTGTAAAATGGTAAAAAATTTTGCCGAAAGGTATTGAAATTTTGTGAATTATGTTGTATAATATAGGTACAAAACAAAAGAAGCAAAAACGGCGCTCCGCCGTACGGAAGTTACATAAAGCGCTGTGCCGCCTTCGGGCGACGTTTTTGCAGAGAATTTGACTACAAGAGATGTGTTAAACTCCTTTTTTGATGTCGGAAAGGGCCGCGTTGGGAAACGCGGCCCTTTCTTTACTTACTTACTTACTTACCTTTCTTTCTTTATCTTTATCCTATTTCTACTTCTATTTCTGTTTCTACTTCTACTTCTACCTCTGCTTCTGCTTTTACTCTTGCTCCTACTCCTGTTTGGCTGCTCTTACCAAAAGCCGATAGGGGAAATCCTCCGATTTTTCTTTTATGACGACGAAGTTTTCGGAAAGATATTCGTTTACGTATTCGTCCAAGACGCCGCAGCGGATATAGGAGACGACGCATACATTTGCCTCATCGAGTTGTTTTTTCAGACTGACCGAGAAAAAGTTGTCCGAATCGGTAAAGTTGGCGGGATCTTGAAAGAAAGCCGGGCCAAGGGGATCATGTCGGGTATAGGCGTATAAAACGGGGCCGTTAAATCCGAAATATTGATAGGTATCTTCCCCTAACTCGTCCAATATGTCGTCCAGATAGGCGGCATTTTCTTTCATTTGGTCATTCAGGTCAAACAGTTTGACATTCGGTACAAATTCCGGCAGAAGAAAAATTCCCGAGGCGGAAAAAAGAATCAGACAACATAACCCCGCCAATCCGAGGCCCCGCGCTATATTTTTTTGATTGCGTTCTCCGACGTGGGAAGCGTTTGTTTCTTGGATGGCAAAGGCCGCAGAGGAGACGACGCGCGGCTTTTGTCTGTTGCCTGCGAGACAGCACATACGGTAAATTCCTTCCAAGGATAAGATAAATAATAAGATATAATAGGGAAGGGCGAAGATAAAATGATGATTATAGTATTGCCCGCCGAGCCCGACGGAGAATGAAACGAGGAGAAGTCCGCCGAAAATTTTTATGCTTCCGAACAAAACGGATAGAAGGGGATGCCTTTTCCCTTTCGGATAAAGAGTAGCGACAGCGACTGCGCCGAGGCAGAAGAGGACGGTTATCTTTAAGAGCGAGGAATAATGTTTGAGGTCATCGAGAATTTTTTCAAACTGCCACATTCTTTCAAACGGCGAACCGTAAATGCCGATATGAGCGGATAACATATGCGGCAGATAAATCGTGAGATAAGGTCCGAGTACGCCCGTAACGGCCATGAGGAGCACGCCCATAATTCCGCCGTATAAGCAGGGGAAAACCAATTTATAGAGGAAGTCCTTTCCGCTTTTACAGATGAGGAGAGAGCCTGCAAGAGCGATGAGGAGAAACGGCTCTTTGAACATGACTCCGATCATGAGAGGGACAGCGGACAAAAACAGAACGGGGGAATAGCAGCGGCGGTTTTCGCTTTTGTAGCTCAAAATACAGAGAAAATAGAGGACAATGAACGTTGCACCGAATAGCTCCACCTGTACTTCTCCCGAACGTAACTGGTCATATCCTCCGAACAACATTCCTGCGGAGAGAGCGGCGAGGAGGAAGAAGCACCAAAGCAAAGGGGATTTTTCCCTTTTGAGGCAAAACCTCACGATGATGTAGAGAGCGGGCGATAAAGCCGTAAATACGAGAAGAAGGAAAGAATATTGCAGAGGTAAAAATCTCCGGTGAGGAGGTAGGATAATTCGGATAGAAAGAAAATCATGGGCGGTTTTGTTTCAAATAAATCCCAATAGGGCAGAAGTCCGTGGCTCATACCCTTACCGACGGCGTAATAAATGGTAGTGTCCCACGTAAACGGCCCGTCGAGCTCATATAAATATCTCGAAAAATAATTTTTTCCCTGAGAAATCAGAACGGATAAAAAAATAACAGAGAGAACGGCAAAAAAGCCCCAAGCGACGCCCCGTTCTATTTTCGTTCGTTTGTCAAATGATTTTTTGTTCATGAATTTATTATATCATTAAAAAGGGAAACAAACAAGTCTTTTTTTTGTATTTTTTTCTCATTTTTTGCACATTCTCAAAAGGGAGAAAAAATCGGCCTTTTTCCCTTATGGGAAAAGGAAAAGAAGGCATTTGAAAAGGGAAGAAAAAAAATCCGAAATTTTCTTTATTGAAAAACGGATAAAAAATTGCCCTCAAAGCCTTATGGGAAAAGGGAAAGAGCCCGATTGAAAGCCAAAGGCGAAAAACTTGACAAGACTGAGTCTTTTTTGCTATAATAGATACGCAAAAAGCCGTTTGGATAACAGCGGAGAAAGAAGTTTTTCATGAAGGAGGCCGAAAAATTGGAAGGATATATACATTCGTTCGAATCGTTCGGCACGGTAGACGGGCCGGGGATAAGGTTTGTCGTATTCATGCAGGGGTGTCCGTTGCGCTGTAAATACTGTCATAATCCCGATACGTGGACGAAGGGTGGCACTGCGTATACAGCGGAGCAGGTATGCGCCGAAGCGTTGAAATATCGGAATTATTTCGGCGATACGGGTGGCGTCACCGTCTCCGGCGGGGAGCCGCTTTTGCAGATGGATTTCGTGACGGAGCTTTTTGAAAGACTGAAAGAGAAGGGGATTCATACGGCTCTGGATACGTCGGGATATATGTTCGATCCCGAAAATCCCGAATCGGTGGAAAAGCATAAAGCGCTTATCCGTTTTACCGACCTTGTGCTTCTCGATATAAAACACATCGATTCAAAATCGCACGAAAGCCTTACGGGAAAAGGGAATGAGCATACTTTGGCCTTCGCGGAATTTTTGAGCGATAACGGGATTTCCATGTGGATAAGGCACGTTTTGGTTCCGGGACTTACGGACGACGACGGAGCGCTCAAAAGACTGAAAGCCTTCATCGATACGTTGAAGACGGTAAAGAAGGTAGAAGTTCTTCCCTACCATACCATGGGCGAAGTGAAGTATGAAAAGCTGGGGTACGATTACCCCTTGAAGGGCGTGTGCCCTCCCGAAAAGGAGCGGGTGCAGAATGCCAAGAGAGTGTTGGGAATTATCAAATAGGCGCATACTCGTCGAGTATACGGGAGCATGTGTGCAAGGATTATAAAATGAGTGAATTGTTTTCAAAAAAAGATTATAAGAGCCGATTGCAGGGGCTTTGCTGTGTAGAGGTGAGCGGCGAATCGTGCGCTAACTGTCTGACGCTTATGCCCGTGCTTCAATCGTTGATAGACGCCCGCGGCGATATTCGTCTCGTACATGTAGAGGCGGATTTTCAAACGACGGAACTCATGGAAGAATGGGATGTCTCTCGGGTTCCCACCGTTCTTCTGATGGACGACGGAGAAATTTTTGCGCGTTTTTCGGGATTCCAGCCCGAAGAAATTCTTGAAATCTGGTTGGACGCAAAGATTGAAGAACACAAAGCGGCAAAAGTGGCGGCTTGCGGCAAAGAAGGAAAATAAGAAAAGTTAAAATTATACTGCATGCAAAAAAGTAAAAAAGCGGGGCCGGTGCGCGGCAATCGCATAAAAGGGGAATAGAACGAAGTAAAAGCGCACATACTCATTTATCGCAAAAAATTTTTTTCAGGAGATATTTATATGCAATACAAAGGATGGGAGGGCTTTGTCCCCGGCAAATGGAGCGAAGACGAAGTGGACGTGCGCGACTTTATTCAGCGCAATTACACGCCTTATGAGGGAGATTCGTCTTTTCTTGCGCCGCCTACCGAGGCGACGAAAAAACTGTGGGATATCGTCCTCGACCTTTCTAAAAAGGAAAGAGAAGCGGGCGGTGTGTTGGACGCGGATACCAAAATCGTCTCTACGCTCACTTCGCACGCGGCGGGCTATCTCGACAAAGACCTCGAAAAAATCGTGGGCTTGCAGACGGATAAGCCTTTCAAGCGCTCTTTGCAGCCCTTTGGCGGAATCCGCATGTCGGAAGAAGCGCTCAACATGTACGGGTATACCCTCGATCCCGAAGTCAAAGAAATCTTTACGAAATACCGCAAGACGCACAACGACGGCGTCTATGACGCCTATACGCCCGAAATGCGCGCGGCGCGTTCGGCGCATATCCTTACGGGGCTTCCCGATACCTACGGCCGCGGCCGTATCGTCGGCGACTACCGCAGAGTGGCTCTGTACGGCGTGGACTATCTCATTCGCAAAAAGGAAGAGGATAAACTCGCCATGAACGGCGACATGCTTCCCGATAAAGTGCGCGACAGAGAGGAACTCTCCGAACAGATCAAGGCGCTCAAAGCGCTCAAACAGCTCGCGGAAATTTACGGGAAAGACATTTCCCAGCCCGCCACGAACGCCGAAGAGGCCGTTCAGGCACTGTATTTCGGATATTTGGCCGCGGTAAAGGACCAGAACGGCGCTGCAATGTCTATCGGCAGGAACAGCACTTTCCTCGATATTTATATCGAACGCGACCTCAAAAACGGCGTCATCACCGAACGGGAGGCGCAGGAACTCATCGATCAATTCGTCATGAAACTCAGAATCGTCAAGTTCATGCGCATCAAGGAATATAACGAGCTGTTCTCGGGCGATCCGACCTGGGTGACGGAGTCTATCGGCGGCATGGGCGTGGACGGACGGACGCTGGTGACGAAAAATTCCTTCCGTATCCTGCACACGCTCGATAATCTCGGTCCCGCTCCCGAACCTAACCTGACGGTGCTTTGGTCGAAGAAGCTGCCTTCCAATTTCAAAAAGTACTGTGCGGAAATTTCCATTCGTACCTCCGCCATTCAGTACGAAAGCGACGATCTGATGCGCCCCGAAATGGGAGACGATTACTGTATCGCCTGCTGCGTGAGCTGTATGCGCGTCGGAAAGGATATGCAATTCTTCGGCGCACGCGCCAATCTCGCAAAGTGCCTTCTTTACGCGATAAACGGCGGCAAGGACGAGCTCATGAAGGACAAAAAGACGGGGAAACCCATGCAGGTTTCTCCCGAATTTGCTCCCGTGTCGGGCGACGGACCTCTCGATTTCGATGAGGTCATCAGAAAGTATAAGCAAATGATGTCCTGGCTGGCGGGTTTGTATGTGAATACGCTCAACCTCATTCACTATATGCACGATAAATACAGCTATGAGGCGCTCGAAATGGCGCTGCATGACACCAAAGTGCGCCGCTTCTTCGCCACCGGTATCGCGGGCCTGTCCTGCGCCGTGGATTCCCTCTCCGCCATAAAATACGCGAAAGTATATCCCGTTCGCAACGAAGAGGGCATCGTCACCGATTTCCGCATTGAAGGGGATTTCCCCAAATACGGCAACAACGACGACCGCGCGGACAATATCGCCGTTTGGCTTTTGAAAACTTTCATGACGGACATCAAGAGCCACTACACTTATCGAGAAAGTATTCCCACGACTTCCATCCTGACCATTACCTCCAACGTCGTGTACGGCAAAAAGACAGGCAACACGCCCGACGGTCGCCGCGCGGGGACTCCCCTTGCGCCCGGCGCCAATCCCATGCACGGCAGGGATACTCACGGGGCTCTCGCTTCCCTCGAATCGGTTGCGAAACTTCCCTATGAGTATTCGAGGGACGGAATTTCCAATACCTTTTCGATTACTCCCGGCTCGCTGGGCAAGGACGAGGATTAACAAATTTAAAAACAAAAGGAGAAAACAATTATGTCAAAACAACAAGTAGATAATTTGGTCAATATGCTGGACGCCTACGTCGCGGACGGTGGCTATCATCTCAACGTAAACGTATTCAACCGCGAAACGCTGCTGGATGCTCAGAAACATCCCGAAAAGTATCCTCAGCTTACGATTCGCGTCTCCGGCTATGCGGTCAATTTCAATAAACTGACGAAAGAACAGCAGGACGACGTGATTTCCCGTACAATTCACGAATCCATGTAACGGGACGAGAAAAAGTAAGATAACGATTTCAGCGTTTGCACGGGAAGCCGAATAATCTTCGGCTTCCTTTGGATTTTGAGAGAAATGTGAGGTATGCCTATGGCGAAACGGAGAAAAAATACCCGCCGCAGGCGGGCTGCGGCTTTGTTGGTCGCGCTCCTGTTGATTGCGGCTATTATCTGCGGTTACATACTTTGGAGCAAGGGCTATCTGGACGGCTTTATTCCCTCGGACAGTACATCGGACGAAGAGAGTTCGGGTGGAGCGGATATCGTTACGGACGAATTGAGTATTCATTTTCTGATGCTGGGAAATAAATATTCGGGGGATTGTACGCTGATTAAGGCGGGGGATACGGAAATTTTAATCGATGCCGGTTCCAGGGCGAGTTCCGCGGAGACGATTGCGGAGTACGTGAGCGAATATTGCGAGGACGGAGTTCTCGAATATGTGATTGCCACGCATGCGGATCAGGATCATATTTCTGGATTTGTGGGAACGACGAAAATTCCCGGTATTTTCGACGTATTCGAATGTGAAACGATCATCGATTTTCCGAAAACCAATAAAGACACGAAAGTTTATCACGATTATGTCGAAAAACGCGACGCGGAAGTAGAGAGCGGCGCGGTGCACTATACCGCTCTCGAATGTTGGAACGAGACGGACGGAGCAAAACGCAGCTATGAGATCGCAGACGGAATTACGATGAATATTTTATACAACGTATTCTATGAGGAAAAGTCGAGCGACGAAAACAATTATTCCGTATGTCTGTTATTTACGCAGGGCGAAAATCATTATTTATTTACGGGAGATTTGGAGGAGAAGGGCGAGGAGGCTCTGGTGGAAAAAAATGATTTACCGCAATGCAAACTGTTTAAGGCAGGACATCACGGAAGTCCCACTTCGAGTACGGAGGCACTGTTATCTGTAATTCGTCCCGAAATCGTCGTCGTGAGCTGTTGTTGCGGCTATAAGGAATATACAGACAATATGCTGAATGTTTTTCCCTCTCAGGCTTTCGTGGACAGGGTTGCACCGTATACGGACAAAATTTATGTTCCGACCGTCTATTCCGAAACGGCGGAGGGAGGCTTCGAGGCGATGAACGGCAATATTGTCGTTTCTTCGGACGGCGGAGAAGTAACCGTGAGCTGTTCCAATAACGATATTCTTTTCAAGGATACCGAATGGTTCAAAAAATACCGTACGTGGCCAGAAAACGGAGTGGGAGCGGCATAGGTGGGGCGATAAGTACGCGTCGGCAATGTGGAGAAAGCGATTACGATAAGCGCGCATCGGCGATGTGGCAAAAGTGATTGCGATAAATGCGCGTCGGCAGTGTGGCGAAAGCGGTTGCGATAGGTGTGCGTTGGCAGTATGGCATAGTCGATTGCGATAAGCGTGCGAACGGAAACGGCTGGGATAAGAGGTGGAGCTCGAGAATACCGAGTGGCAGTAATACTAAGCGGATAGAGACGAGCGGCAAAAAAGTACTTTTTTTCGGAAAGAGGGCGGCGGAGGTTGACATTTTCGCAAAAATAGGGTACAATACCCAAAAGAAAAGGCACGTGCCTTTTTCGGCGTAATTTGATTACGCCGAAAAAATCCTTCAATAAGGCGGGAATTACCGGTTTTATGAATATTCTGACAGCAATCAACAAAAAATATCTGCCCTATTTTGCGGCGATGATTCGTTCCTTTGCAGACAATAACCCCGGCGAGCATACGGTATACATAGCGACCAAGGAAGTGACGGACGCGGATATCGAAGCATATCGGGAATATCTGCCCGAACAGGTGACTTTCCGTCCCGTAGCCTTTAAGGAGGAAATTCTCGAAGGCGCGCCCACCGAAAAGAGATGGCCGAAGGAGATTTATTACCGCATTTTTGCGGCGGAGTATCTTCCCGAAAGCGTAGACCGTATCCTCTATATGGACAGCGACATCATCGTAAAAGGGGATATTTCCGACTTCTACAATACCGATTTCGAGGATAATTATTTCGTGGCGACGACTAACGTCCATGCTCGCTTCTTAAAATGGTTTATCCGCGTAAAAAACGGTGCGAACAAAAATACCGTATATGTAAATACCGGCGTTTTATTGATGAATTTGAAGAAACTCAGGAAAGAACAGGATACGGAAGAAGTATTAAAATATATCGCCCGCAGGAGATTCTTTCTCACTTTGCCCGATCAGGACGTCATTTCCACTCTGTACGGGCATAAAATCAAGATAGAAAACGGAATGGTTTACAACCTCAATGAACGGAAAATCCGAGGCTGGAACCGCCGCCACAGGGGCAAAGACGCGATAGGGCTCGCTCATGTGGATGAAAAGGTGAAAATTATCCATTATATCGGCAGAAACAAGCCTTGGAATGAAAAATATCGCGGGATTCTCAAACCCTATTACGACAAATACAAAGTAAAGTGAAAAAATCGGAGTTTTTTGTTTTTTTACCCGAAAACCATTGACAAAACGGAAAAATCGGAATATACTATAACTATATTGAGGGAGTAGTTTGCGCCTTTCTTTTCGGGGCGTAACGGTTCCAACAACACCGGCGGAGTTCGATTTCGCCTGGGACTGTTTGAAAAAATGAGACTCATGCGCTATATTATCCGTCGTTTCGCGGCATAATATGGAGCATGAGTCTTTTTTTGAAAAAGCAAAAGGAGAAATGCAAAATTCAATGAAACACTATCTTTGCGACGCGGAAGAGGTTCTAAAAGAAGTCGGGGCTTCGCCCGACGGTCTGTCCGCAGAAGAAGCGGCTTCCCGACTCGAAAAAAACGGCAGAAACAAGCTGGCGGAGGGCAAAAAGACCTCGATGTTCAAGCGTTTCCTTCTGCAGCTCGTCAACCCGATGATCATCGTCCTTCTGGCGGCCGCGGCTGTCAATCTCGCCACCGTCATCATCGACCGCGTGAGAGGGGGAAATGAATCCTTTGCAGAATTTATCATCATCGTCGCCGTCGTGCTTCTCAACGCCATTCTCGGCGTCGTTCAGGAGGGGCGCGCCGAGCACGCCATAGAAGCGCTCAAAGAAATGACGGCTTCCACCTGCAAGGTAATCCGCGGCGGTCAGCTCCTCGCCGTAAAGAGCGAGGAAATCGTCGTCGGGGATATCGTCATCCTCGAAGCCGGAGATTCCGTCCCCGCTGATTGCCGCATCCTCGAATGCGCTTCCTTGAAGGCGGAAGAATCCGCTCTGACGGGCGAGAGCGTCCCCGCAAACAAAGAGGCCGAAAAGCTCGTGGCCGAGAACGGCAAGGACATCCCCTTGGGCGACAGAAAAAATATGGTCTACATGGGTAGCACCATCGTATACGGCCGCGCAAAGGTCGTCGTCGTGGCGACCGGCATGCAGACGGAAATGGGCAAGATCGCCGATATTCTCGCTCAGGCTAAGGACGAGGTCACTCCTCTGCAAAAACGCCTCAATAAACTGTCGCAGATTCTGAGCTATATCGTGCTCGGTATCTGTGTGTTCATCTTCGCGTTTAAGCTCATTCTCGAAAGAGATTTCGCACTCGAAGTCGTCCTCGACAGCTTTATCGTCGCGGTCTCGCTCGCCGTCGCCGCCATTCCCGAAGGACTTGCGACCGTCGTCACCATCGTCCTTTCCATGGGGATGACCAAAATGGCGAAGAAAAAGGCCGTAGTCAAACGGCTCACCGCCGTCGAAACCCTCGGCTGCACGCAGATTATCTGTTCCGACAAGACCGGAACTCTCACGCAGAACAAAATGACCGTCGTGGACCATTACGGGGACGACGAAGCCTTGCTCGCACGCGCGATGGCGCAGTGTTCGGACGCCGTGCTCGACGCGGAGGCGAAAGAGGCAAAGGGAGAGCCTACGGAATGTGCGCTCGTCAATTATGCCTATAAACTGGGGCTCGACAAGACGAAATTGGATTCCGAAGATAAGCGCGTCGCCGAAGCGCCCTTCGACAGCCTTCGGAAAATGATGTCCACCATTCATTCCGCGGGCGGAGGATTCGTACAATATACCAAGGGAGCGCCCGACGAAATTCTCAAACGCTGCACGCACGTCCGTGTCGGAGGAAAGGATATTCCCCTCACGGACGAAAAGCGCGAAGAGATTCTCGCCGCGAATAAGCAAATGGCGGACAGGGCTCTGCGCGTGCTCGCCGCCGCGTATAAGAAGCTCGAAAGCGTGCCCGAAAAGTTCGAGCCGGAGGATATCGAAAAGGGACTTACCTTCCTCGGCCTCACGGGCATGATAGACCCGATCCGCCCCGAAGTCAAGGACGCTATCGTCGAGTGTAAGGCAGCCGGTATCCGTCCCATTATGATTACGGGCGACCATATAGATACCGCGGTAGCCATTGCGACGGAGCTCGGGATCATTACCGACAAATCTCAGGCGATTACGGGTTCGGCGCTCGGAGAAATGAGCGACGAGGAATTTGAACAAAAAATCGGACAGTATTCCGTGTATGCCCGCGTACAGCCCGAACACAAGGTGAAAATCGTCACGACATGGAAGAAAAAGGGCTATATCACCGCAATGACGGGCGACGGTGTGAACGACGCGCCCAGCATCAAGAGCGCGGATATCGGCATCGGCATGGGAATCACCGGTACGGACGTCACCAAGGGCGCGGCCGATATGGTATTGCAGGACGACAATTTCGCCACCATTGTCACCGCCGTGGGCGAGGGACGGAGAATTTACGACAATATCCGCAAGGCGATTCAGTTCCTGCTTTCCAGCAATCTCGCGGAGGTCGTGGCCGTGTTCGTAGCGACCATGCTGGGATTTACTCTGCTTCGGCCCATGCACCTGCTGTGGATAAATCTCATCACCGATACGTTTCCCGCGCTCGCGCTCGGTATGGAAGAGGGCGAACGCGACCTCATGAAACGAAAGCCCCGCGACGACAAGGAGGGGATTTTTGCGGGCGGCGTCGGACTCAACGTCGTCTTGCAGGGGATCTTTATCGGCGTCATCACTCTGTTGTCCTATTTCATCGGGCATTATATCGAAACGGGCGTCTGGGAATGGACGTTCAAAGAGTCGCTCGAAGGTATGAGCATGGACGGCATGACGATGGCTTTCCTCACGTTATCCATGACGGAGATGTTCCATGCCTTTAACGTGCGTTCCATCCATCACTCCGTATTTTCCATGAAAAAACAGAACAAGTACCTTTGGGGTGCATTTGGATTCTCTCTGCTTCTGACGTTGCTTGTCATCTATGTTCCCGGCATCAATACCGCTTTTGAGTTCGCCGCCATCAGTGCGAAAGAATACTTCATCGCCGTTGCACTCGCGTTTACCGTCATTCCGTTCGTGGAGATTTGCAAGCTCGTTCGGAGGGTGAAAAATAAAAACAAGGGACTTTGACAGCGAAAGAAAAAGATTGATAAACGAATGCCTTTGAACAATGCGTTTCGGGTAAGGGAACTTTGACTCGACACAGAGATTTCATAAAACCAGAGGCTTTCCATAAGAATCGGAAACGGCCGTCCTTCGGGCGGCCGTTTTTTGCGAAAAAAATGCGAGGATACGGGAAAAGGAGAATACAAGAAGATTCTTTTGGTAATTTTTCGGAAAGTACTTGATTTTTCCGACGGAATGTGGTACATTGTTGATAGAAATTTTTTCGGGGGGAAAAGGAATGAACAGGCAAAGACGGGCGGGAATTCTGCTTCCCGTTTCATCGCTTCCCGGGCCCTACGGGATCGGAACTTTGGGCAGGGGAGCGTATCGGTTTTTGGACAGATTGGCGGATTCGGGTATGAAAATATGGCAGGTACTGCCTTTGCTGCCTACGAATTACGGCGACAGTCCCTATCAGTCGTGCGCGGCCGAGGCGCTCAATTATTATTTCATCGATTTGGATTTTCTGCAAAAAGACGGGCTTCTCGAAAAAGAAGAATACGCTTTTCTCGATTGGGAAACCGATGCGCGGCGGGTGGATTACGAAAAACTGTTCCGCTTGCGGGTAAACGTTTTGAGATGTGCCTTTTTGAGATTCGACACTTCTTCGGCCGAGTGGAAAAAGTTCCTTGAAGAGGGAAAGTATTCCGATTTCGCGCTGTTTATGTCTCTGAAAAGCCGTTTCGGTTATCTGCCTTGGTCTCAATGGCCCGCCGAATACAGGGATTTCGACGAAAACAGAATCCGTGCCTATGAAAAAGAAAACCGGCGGGACATAGAATTTTGGCAATTTACGCAATATATCTTCCTCGGACAGTGGAGGGCGCTCAAAGCGTATGCGAATTCCAAAGGGATAGAAATTATGGGGGATATGCCCATTTACGTATCTTCCGACAGCGTGGAAATGTGGAAATATCGGAAAGAACTGTTCCTTTTGGACGACGGCGGAAACCCCGCGGCCGTGGCGGGAGTTCCGCCTGACGTCTTTTCCGAGGACGGACAGCTTTGGGGAAATCCCGTCTACGATTGGGATAAAATGAAGCAGAACGGATATTCCTGGTGGCTTAACCGTATCGATTCCGCCTTAGAGCTCTTCGATATTCTCCGCATCGACCATTTCCGCGGCTTCGACCGATTTTATGCGATTCCCGCGGGAGCTGCCGACGCGCGCGGAGGAAAATGGCTCGCGGGGCCGGGCGCGGAGCTCTTCCGAGGACGAGAAAACAAAAATATCGTCGCGGAGGACCTCGGCATTATCGACGACGGCGTGCGCGCTTTAATGAAGGAAACGGGATATCCCGGCATGAAAGTTTTGGAATTTGCCTTCGACGGAAATCCCGCAAACGATCACAAACCTTCAAATTATTCGGAAAATTGCGTCGCTTATACGGGAACGCACGACAACGAACCGCTTTTGGCATATATCGAAAGTTTAGGAAAAAGCGAAAGGGCAGTCTTTGAAAAAGACTTGAAACGGGAGTGCGCGGCGGCGGACGTTCCGTTTCGCGGAAGATCTGTCTCGGCTCTGAACAAGACCGCGATTCGTTTGCTCTTTTCGAGCAGGGCGTTTGCCGCGATTGTTCCCATGGGAGATTTGCTCTGTCTCGGAAAGATCGCGAGAATCAATTTCCCTTCCACCGTGTCTACTCAAAATTGGAGCTATCGGTTCGAGGAAAAAGATTTTTCCGGCAAAGTATGGACATGGCTGAAAAAGCTGGCGGAAAAATACGGGAGAGGAAAAGAATAAAGACGGGAAATCAGAAACGGGAAAGAGACAGCCGAAAGCAAAATGAAGGCCGAGAAGGGAAAGCCGAAAAAAGCCGAAGCGGAAGAGGCGAAGATAAAAACGGAGAAACGGAAAGGATAAAAAGTGAAACGAACGGGAAAGGGAAAAGGTGAAGAAAGAGAGGACGCGAAAGCGGAAGGAGCAGAGACATGGAAATCAAAGAAATCTTAAAAAAAGTAGATCATACCCTATTGAAACCGGAAGCGGATTGGCCGCAAATCAAAACGCTTTGCGACGAGGGAATCCGTTACGGCGTTGCAAGCGTCTGTATTCCGCCTCGTTTCGTGCGGCAGGCCAAAGAATATGTGGGAAATTCGCTGAAAATCTGTACCGTCGCGGGATTTCCGAACGGGTATAATTCTTCTGAGGTAAAGGCATTTGAAACGAAAAGCGCCTTGGCGGACGGCGCGGACGAAATCGATATGGTCATCGCGGTAGGAGCTTTGAAGGAGGGAAATATAGAGTATGTGGAACGGGAGGTCCGCGAGCTGACGAAAATTTGTCACGAGGAGGGAAAAATCATTAAAGTGATTATCGAAACCTGTCTGTTGACGGAGGCGGAAAAAATAGCTATGTGCGGTATCGTGACCGATGCAGAAGCCGATTTTATCAAGACCTCCACGGGATTTTCCTTCGGCGGTGCGACGAGAGAAGATATTCGGCTGTTTGCCGCGCATATCGGCAGTCGGGTAAAAATGAAGGCCGCGGGCGGAATCCGTTCCCTGCGGGACGCCGAGGATTTTTTGGCGCTCGGCTGCGAAAGATTGGGAACGTCCGCTATCGTACGGCTCGCAAAAGAAACGGAAACAGAAACGAAAAAGGAGTGAAAAAGTATGGCTACGCCGCATATCGCCGCGGAAAAAGGGGATTTCGCCAAGACGGTGCTCATGCCGGGCGACCCCCTTCGCGCTAAGTATATCGCTGAAAATTATCTCGAAAAGGCCGTCCTCGTCAACGACGTGAGGGGAATACACGGATATACGGGAGAATACAGGGGCAAACGGGTGTCCGTCATGGCGTCGGGCATGGGTATGCCTTCCATCGGCATTTATTCCTATGAATTGTTCCGCTTTTTCGACGTGGAAAATATCATCCGCGTCGGGAGCGCGGGGGCATTGTCCGAAAAATTGAAGGTGCGGGATATTGTCCTCGCCATGGGCGCCTGCACGGACGGAAACTATGCCGCGCAGTTTTCTCTGCCCGGAACGTTCGCTCCGATCGCGAGTTACCGCTTATTGACCGAAGCGGCGGAGATCGCCGCAAAATCGGGGATTACTCCGCGCGTCGGAAACGTCTTGTCGAGCGATTTATTCTATGACGATTCCGCTTCTACCTTAAAATGGAAGAAAATGGGCGTCCTCGCCGTGGAAATGGAAACGGCCGCTCTGTATATGAACGCGGCGCGCGCGGGAAAAAATGCGCTCTCTATCTTGACGATCAGCGATAATCTCGTCACGGGAGAGGCTACGACCGCGGCGGAAAGACAAAATTCCTTCACGCAGATGATGGAACTCGCTTTGGAGCTCGCATAAAGGGATATTCGGCGCATGAAAGGACTCATTGACAGGATATTTCTCATCGTTCTCGACAGCTTCGGCGTCGGAGAGTTGCCCGACGCGGCTCTGTACGGCGACGCGGGGAGCAATACGTTGCGCTCCGTTTCAAAAAGCCGAAAATTCCGCGCGGAAAGCCTCTCTTCGCTCGGATTGTTCCGTATAGACGGCGTGCGGGATTGGGCGGGGAGTTTTTCCGCCCCGAACCCCGTTCCCTGCGCCGTGTATGCGAGAATGGCGGAAAAGAGCAGGGGCAAGGATACGACTACGGGACATTGGGAGATCGCGGGGCTCGTTTCCGAAAAGCCTTTCCCCGTTTATCCGCACGGATTCCCGAAAGAGATTCTGGATTCCTTTTCCAAAGTCACGGGACGGGGCGTTCTGTGCAACCTTCCCTATTCGGGAACAAAGGTAATCGAAGATTACGGCGACGAACACTTAAAGACGGGAAAGCTGATCGTGTATACTTCCGCCGACAGCGTTTTTCAGGTGGCTGCTCACGAGGAATTGATTTCCGCGGAGACGTTATACGAATATTGCCGCGCCGCAAGAAAAATTCTGACGGGCGAAAACGCGGTCGGGCGGGTGATCGCGAGACCCTTTCTCGGACAAAGCGGACATTTTTACAGAACCTCCCGTCGGCATGATTTTTCTTTGCCGCCTACGGGAGAGACCATGCTCGATATTCTGAAAGAAAACGGATTGGAAACGATCGGAATCGGGAAAATTTCCGACATCTTCGCGGGGCGGGGATTGACTCAAAATCTCGGAGTCAACCGCGACAATGCCGACGGTATGACTAAGTTCGACGAATGTCTCGGCCGTGCGTTTCGAGGGCTCTGTTTCGTCAATCTCGTGGATTTCGATATGCTGTACGGGCATCGGAACGACGCGGACGGATATGCTTCCGCCATAGCCGAATTCGACGATCGGTTAAAAACGGTTCTGCCGAGGCTGGGAAAGGGAGACCTTCTGATCATTACGGCCGACCATGGCTGCGATCCGTCGACGCCGAGCACCGACCATTCGAGAGAATATGTGCCTTTATTGCTTTACGGAAAACAAGTGCTCGGAAAAAATCTCGGAACGAGAAAAACGTTCGCCGACATCTCCGCCACGGTGCTCGATTTATTCGGATTGACGGGCGGAGCGGGGACGAGTTTTGCCGAAGAGATATTTTCGCGATAAACGGAGGCGATAAATGGACGGAAAGCATTTGATAGAAAAAGCTCTTTCGGCGAGGCGATATGCTTATGCGCCGTATTCAAACTTTTTTGTCGGCGCCGCGCTCTTGTGTCGGAACGGCAAAATATATACGGGCTGCAATGTAGAGACTTCGACGTTTACGCCCACTTCCTGTGCGGAAAGAACGGCTTTTGTCAAAGCGCTCAGCGAGGGGGAACGGGAGTTCGTTGCGATTGCGGTAGTCGGGGGCCGCGGAGAGGAAAAAGACACGGGGTTTTGTCCGCCCTGCGGAGTGTGCCGACAATTTATGGAGGAATTCTGCGGGGAAGATTTCAAAATTTTCCTTTCCGACGGAAAAGAAATCCGAGTATATTCTTTGGGAGAATTGCTTCCGTTTTCTTTCGATAAATCTTTCGTGAAAGGGAAAGAGTGTCCGAACGATGCGGGGCGCGAAAATTGAAGAATACGGACGAGGAAAAAGACGTAAGAAGAGAGCAAGCAAAGTGACGCCGTGAACAAAGGTACCGCTTTGAAACGTTGTCGCAGACGAAAAAGAAAAGGACGGGAAAGAACGATGAGAATGTACGATATTATTGCAAAAAAACGGGACGGAAAAGAGCTGTCCAGCGAGGAAATCGAATTTTTTATCCGAGGATACACCGCGGGGGAAATTCCTGACTATCAGGCCTCTGCGCTTCTCATGGCCGCCTATCTGAGAGGACTCTCTTTTGCCGAAACCGACGCGCTTACTTCGGCGGTTTTACATTCCGGCTCAATTCTCGATCTGAGCGACGTTCCGGGAATAAAAGCGGACAAACATTCCACGGGAGGGGTCGGGGACGGCGTTTCCCTGGCCGTGGCCCCCCTTGCGGCCGCCTGCGGCGTCAAAGTCGCCATGATGAGCGGGCGGGGATTGGGACATACGGGGGGAACTTTGGATAAGCTGGAATCGATAGAAGGCTACAACTGCTATCTTTCTCCGGAGCGCTTCCGCTCCGTCGTCGAGTCCGTGGGCTGCTCTATCATAGGACAGACGGAAGATCTGGCTCCCGCCGATAAAAAGTTATATGCGCTTCGGGACGTTACGGCTACCGTAAATAAAAAGGAGCTCATTACCGCCAGCATTCTCGGGAAAAAATTGGCCGAGGGCATAAATTGTCTCGTGTTGGACGTAAAAACGGGAAGCGGGGCCTTTATGAAAACGACCGAGGAGGCTCGCGCGTTGGCCGCTCTGATGGTTCGTATCGCAAAAGAACACGGCGTCAGGGTTTCGGCACTCATTACCGATATGGACTGCCCTTTGGGAAATGCCGTCGGAAATTCCCTCGAAGTAATAGAAGCGATAGAGTGCCTCAAAGGGCGCGCGCCCGAAGATTATACTTCGCTCGCGATCGAACTTGCCGCCCGCATGCTGTATCTCGCGGAAAAAGGTACGATGGAAGAATGCCGCATTCAGTGCGAAAAGGCTCTCGAAAACGGAGCCGCTTGGAAAAAATTCAAAGATATGGTGGCTGCGCACGGAGGAAATACCGCTTGGATAGAAGATACTTCCCTGTTTCCTTCCGCCGAATGTTCCCGCATCGTTCGGGCGGACAGAGACGGATTTATTTCCCGCATCGATACCGAATTATACGGTACCGCTTCCCTGTTGCTCGGCGCCGGCAGAATCAAGAAAGAGGACCCGATCGATCCTTCCGCCGGAATCAAGATCCTCAAAAAGACGGGGGACAGGGTAGAAAAGGGAGACGGTATAGCCGTCCTTTTCGCTTCGGACGAGGGATTATTTGTAGAGGCGGAAAAAACGTTGAAAGAGGCTCTCGCCTATTCGGAATTTCCACCCGAAAAGAGGCCTCTCATCATCGATATTTTAGAATGAAAATAAACCTATATATAAGTAATTCTTATGGTATAATGCAAAAAATTTTATATTTCGGATAGAAAAACAACCGAAAAAATTTTTTCAAAGGAGAAAAAATTATTAAAGACTCAAAGTGTTGATTGTGTGAAAAATAAAGGAAATTTGGCGAAAAAGAGAAGAAAAAATATCTACCGAAACCACGAAAAAACAAAAATCGAAAAAATTGATAGAATCAATTTATATTTTTTATTGTATAACTTATACGAAACGTTTGACAAAAGATAAAGGCGCTGATATAATCATAGATAATTTCAGACTTCTTAACTTTTGGTTGTTCGGTTTCGTAACAACGATTTTTTTTAATATCTACATAATTCGGAAACAGCCACGTGGCTGTTTGGCGTAATAAAATTACGCCAAACAAATTTATTAAGCAGAACGCGCGGGAACAATTTTGAAAAGTAAAAGGGAGGCTGAAAACGAACGAACCTTCGTAACGGGAAGCGCTACAAAATCGCGGCGGTACTCAACGGAGCATGCGGTCGAGCGTGACGGGATATGCGAAATTGCATAAAAGAGGGTACGACGGAAACGAGTATTAAAAAGGCGGTTATCGCGCGACGGGAAGGGATTTTCAAAATCATACGTATGTTGATTTGCGAAAATGCCCAAACTGGAAATGGTTCGTTTACGGATTTGAAAAAAATTTTTGTAGTTTCTTTTTTGCTTGGGCGGAAAAGCCCGCAGAGAATCCATGAAAATTTTAATATGGAACGATTAAAATTTATTTGGAGGTAGATTATGAACAAAAAATTCGGCGCGGCCGTTGCAACGGTTATGGGTCTGATGATGGCGTTCGGGTTCACGGCTTGTGGAGGCGGCGGAAACAATTCTTCCGGCGGCGGGAGCAGCGCTCCCCCGGAAAGAGACCCGAACGGAACTTATACGTACAGAACGGCTTCTTCCGTGTTCCCTACGAACTGGAATCCCCATGTCTATCAAACTACCACGGACGGCGAACTCCTCGACTATATGATGACGGGCTTCTATTCGTTCGATTATAACGACGCGATGGACGGATATAAAATGGTGGATGAACTCGCTACAGGTGACCCCGTGGACGTTACCTCTCAGTATGCTACCGAGGATTGGGAAATTTCCGCGGACGATGAAAGTCGGGCTTGGAAAATTACTATTCGTGACGATATTAAATGGAATGACGGGACCTCTATTAAGGCAGAGGACTTTGTGGAAAGCCTTTATCGCCTTCTCGATCCCAGATTGAAAAACTATCGTGCAGACACCGTATATGCCAACAGCTTGGTGATCCACAATGCAAAAGATTATCTCTACAACGGCGATACGGGTTGGTATGCCGCCGACCTTCCCCTTGAAACTTATACGGAAAGTTTGGATAGTGAACTCGTATTCAGTATCGGAAGCTCCGCGGAAAATGAAGAGAAATATAACGGCGCGACAAGCAGCATCAGAAGCTTATTGGGAGTAAAGACGGATACAACGGCCGAGAAAGTGGCCGAGGCAATGATCAAGAACGGATTGAATGTCACCAAGGAACAAATTTTGGCTTTGGAAGGAAAAACTTTGGCGGAAATCAAGGCCGATTCTACCTTAAAGGCAACATGGGATTCGATTATCGGTTGGTGGAAAAGTCAGCCGAATGAAGAACTCGATTTCTTCGTTATCCATTATACATGGCCGGAAATCGAAGAGGAAGAGATCGGGATTAAAGCCGTTTCGGATTATGAACTCGTACTCATTCTCGATAAGCCTTTGAGCGGTTTCTATCTCAAATATGCCCTTACCTCCTCTTGGCTCGTCAAGACCGATCTCTACGACAGCTGTATGAAAAACAGTAACGGCGTATGGTCTAATAACTACGGCACTTCCGACGATACGACCGCTTCTTATGGGCCCTATATGCTGACCTCTTTCCAGCAAGATAAAGCCTATGCCTTGGAAAAGAATAAATATTTCTATGGCTATAACGACCCCGAAAACGAGGATCTCTATTGGACGACGAATATCACCTGCACAAAAGCCGATCCTACCGTACAGCTTCAAATGTTCCTGAGGGGAGAATTGGATTCTTACGGTTTACAGGCTAACGATATGGAAGATTATCAGTCCAGCAGCAGCACATATTATGCTACGGGAGAATCTACTTTCTTTATGGCTTTGAACCCTCACGATGTAGAAGTTTTGGGGCAGAAAGAGAAGGCGGGAACCGATAAACAAATTTTGTCAATCTTGGAATTCCGTCAGGCGCTCTCTTTCGCGCTCAACAGAGAGAAGTTTGCTTTGGCGGTAGCTCCTACAAACAATCCCGCGTTCGGTGTATTCTCTAACTTGATCGTCGCAGATCCCGAAACGGGTATGACGTACAGAACTACGGACGAAGCCAAAGATGTTCTCGTCAATTTCTGGGGATTGCAGGATTCTATCGGCGAAGGAAATCTCTATGAGACGGTAGACGACGCTATTGAAGCGATTACCGGATATAACCTTGATAAGGCTAAGGGTTTATTCGATACGGCATATAATAAAGCCATCGAATTGGGCTATATGAGTTCGACCGATAAAGTGGAAATCTGTATCGGGCTTCCCGCAAATACAGAATTTTATACAAACGGTTATAATTTCCTCGTAAATAACTATACGGAAGCAGTGAAGGGAACAAACTTGGAAGGCAAACTGACCTTTACGAGCGATAATACGATCGGAAACGATTTCGCGACAGCGCTTCAAAACAATCAAATCGACCTGTTGTTCGGCGTAGGTTGGTCTGGTTCCGCTCTCGATCCGTATAATCTGATTACGGCGTATACTACTCCCGGATATCAATATGATCCGAGCTGGAATACGGCGGCTACCATGATCGATATTGAAATCGACGGAAAAACGTATACCGGTTCCGTTCTCGATTGGTCGAACGCTTTGAACGGCGCCGAAACTGCCTTTACTGTCAAGGACAGCAATGAGAAGGTGACGATGGAATTCGGTACAACACATCCTACCAGTGAAAGACTTCCTATCCTCGCTGCTCTTGAAAATGCGGTTCTTCAAACTTATGATATGATTCCTATTTTGGATCAGTCTCAGGCAAATCTTAAGAGCTATAAAGTCAACTATGCCACGGAAGAATATGTCTTCGGTATGGGCTTCGGCGGATTGAAATATTACACCTATAACTATACCGATGAAGAGTGGACGAACTATGTCTCTTCTCAGGGCGGTTCGTTAAACTACAAGTAAATTGAATTGTTTTTACCTCAGACGTAATGTCCTTGGGTAAGAAGTATTTATGAACGGGGATTAATGGGGCATTCGTCAAATGCCCCATTCCTGCGTTTGTAAATGCAAGATATTCGGGGACCGGAATTTTTCCGTTTGGCGGAAAAGGGAGGCAGCATGCTTAAATATATCCTTAAAAGATTGGCTTTGATGTTATTTACTTTCTTTATCATCATGACCATCTGTTTTGTACTCGTGAAACTTTTGCCGCTCACTCCGGCTACCCAGTTCGGCAAAGATGCGGAACTCATTCTGGCTCGCCGCAAAGCATTGGGCTACGATAAGCCCATCATTATACAATATTTCATTTTCCTCAATCGCTCTCTCATTCACGGTGATTGGGGAATCAGCGAAAAATTGTACTTCGGACAAGATGTATGGGATATTTTTGTCTCTAAACTCCCCGCTACAATCATGGTCAATACCTATTCCTTGATTTTCAGTATTCCCCTCGGATTGATTTTGGGAATTTATGCGGCTCTGAAAAAAAATAAATGGCAGGATACCGTTATTTCTACGGGAGTCATGCTCTTTATTTCCGTACCTTCGTATGTCTACGCCTTTCTCGTACAATATATTCTTTGTTTCAAATTGCAATGGTTCGATTTGACCTTAAAAGCGGGAACGGATTGGTGGAGCTGGGCGATGTTCGTTTCGGCCGTTCCGGCGGTATTATCCCTCTCATTCAGCGTCCTTGCGGGACTTACCCGCTATACGAGAGCAGAGTTGACGGAGGTCTTGACCGGAGATTATATGCTGCTCGCCAGATCAAAGGGATTGACACGCAGACAGGCGATTTCCCGACATGCTTTGAAAAACGCGATGGTTCCGATCTTTCCGATGATTATCGGCCAGATTATTTCTATCCTCGGAGGCTCTTTGATTATCGAACAGATTTTTGCTATTCCCGGCGTGGGACAATTATATGTCAGTTCGATTACTTCCTCCGTTCCCGAATACAACCTTTTCATGCTGCTTTCTATGTTTTATACATTCATAGGGCTCCTCGCAGGAATTTTAGTGGATATCAGCTATGGAATCATCGATCCGAGAATCAGAATGGGAGAAAGATAATATGGAAAATTTGAATATCCCCAAGGATAAATTTCAGTTTGCAAACAAGGAAGAACATCTTCACGATAAAAAGTTTGAAACCAAGCAGGTGGGTTATCTCCACGATGCGTTCAATCGCTTTTGTCGGAATAAGGCCTCTATTTTCGGCGCTGTTATCGTACTGATTCTCGTTTTGTATGCTATTTTTGTACCGTTGGTTTGTTCCAATAGCTATACCTCTAATCCACAAGACAGTGCCTATTTACAATATATCAGACTTCTGCCCAAGGCGAAGGCCTTTGAATGGGCGGGGTGGGATGGCTGTGAAACCCGTGAAATGAGTGAGGCTACCTATCTTATAAACCGTGCTATCGGTGTGGAAACGGGACTCGATCCCGTCAAAAAAGTGAAGAGCGTTTATCAGGTTCAGCAGCATCAGAGCTTTTCTACTCAATATAAAGTCAAATATGACAGCTATTACGGATTGGGTATGGTATATATGACTCTTACGGAGGAGGAATATAAAGACATTCAGGCATGGCAGAACGAAAACAATATCCAAGTAATTTATCCTGCCGTCGATACCAATAAATTGAGTGCCGCTACAAAAAATAATGCAAATTATTGGTATGAAGTAAAAGGGACGGCTCCCGTTTTGGATAAGGACGGCAATTTCCAGCCGATTTATCGTACCAGCGGAAATGACGGGGGCTACGACTCTCTCCGAATCGAAGGGGACGACGGCTCTTACCGTTATGCTACCATCGGCGGAGATATTGAAAATATTTCCTATAAGGTTCGTATTTGCAATTATAATTATTTTTTCTATAAATTCGGCTTTGAACCCGCTTTTGCTTTCGGAACAGACGCTTTGGGACGAGATATTTTCTTTCGTCTCGCACAAGGCGCAAGATTTTCTTTTATCTTTTCCCTTTGTATTGCCGCCATTAATTTTGTCATCGGCGCCGTTTACGGGGCGATCGAGGGCTACTATGGGGGAGCGACCGACCTTATCATGGAACGTGTCGCCGATATTTTGAACGGGGTGCCTTTTATTGTTGTCACTACGCTATTCCAATTGCATTTGGCGGGAAAAGTGGGCATCGTTCCGGCATTGCTATTTGCGTTCGTTTCTACGGGATGGATCGGTATGGCTGCTACGACACGTATGCAATTTTACCGCTATAAAAATCAAGAATACGTCCTCGCGGCGAGAACTTTAGGGGCAAAGGACAGGCGCATTATTTGGAAGCACATTTTCCCTAATGCTTTAGGAACCATTATCACTTCTTTCGTCCTTGTCATTCCCAGCGTTATTTTCAGCGAGTCTTCTCTCACTTATCTCGGAATCGTCAATTTGGAAGGCAGCGGTACGACCTCTGTCGGCACGATGCTCGCCGCAGGAAAAAATTATTTGACCACCTACCCTCACATTATTCTGTTTCCCGCTCTTTTTATTTCCCTTTTGATGATTTGCTTCAACTTGTTCGGAAACGGACTGCGCGACGCATTCAACCCTTCGCTTCGCGGCGTGGAGGACTAAGATTATGGAAAAGAAATTGGAGGTTAAAGATCTCGTTATCTCTTTCCGTACCGTAAACGGAAGAGTTCAGGCCGTGAGAGATATTTCGTTCGATCTTTATAAGGGTGAAACCCTTGCGATCGTAGGAGAATCCGGCTCCGGAAAATCCGTTACCAGCCGCGCGATCATGGGGATTCTTGCGGGGAACGCTATTGTTGAGGGCGGGGAAATTCTCTATGACGGGAAGGACCTTTTGAAAGTGCCCGAAGAGGAAATGCACAAGCTTCGCGGCGATAAAATCGCTATGATTTTCCAGGACCCGCTTTCCAGCCTCGACCCTATTGTAAAAATCGGAAAACAAATTACCGAAGCGATGCTTTTGAAAAATAAGGCCAATCGCCGCGCCAGTCGAAGAGAATTCAATACCATGCTTTCGACTCTTCGGAAAAATATTGAGGCCGCCGTCGCGGACGAAAGCGCTACTGAGAAAATTAAGGCGATGACCGAGACGTTCGATAAATTCAACATCGAGGCGATTACTCTCGAAAATCGCTATAACGTCGCGCGGACGGCCGCCGAGGAGCTGATCGCCGAAATAGAGGATTTCCTCTTCCGTGCGGAAAAGAAACAAAAGCTGGACGCACGGTTTATCCTCGGAGGCATGAGCAAAAAACTCAAAGCCGTAAAAGATCCCTTCCTTACGGCAAAATACGATTCTTTGCTTGAAGAACACGCTTCTACGCTCGTACGGGAGAGAGAGTCGCTCCGCGCGACGGGAGATTTGTTCAAGGGGCTGAAAAACAAAATAAAAGGGACCGAGGCGGAAATCGACGTCCCCGAATCGGTCGTCGAATCTCTTCATTCGTTAAAACAGACGCTAGAAAAGCTCCTTGCCGAAACCCGTCCTAATTTCTTCCGTATCGGATTTTATCTGTATAAAAATCCGAATGCAGAGCTCGGCCTTTCGGAAAAAAGTATCGAAGAAATCAACGAGGACGCCCTCAAATATCTCGACGAAAATTTCATGAAGGAATTTATCGACTTCGAGGTGAAAGGAGTGCGGTATTCGTTTGAAAAATCTTTGGAAATGAAGAAAAAGGTCGTGGAAAATGCGGAAGATTTTAAGAATTTCTTCCGTGCGGGAAATTTTGAAAAGGCGGACGCAGAGCGACGTTGTGGGGGGTTCTCTTTGCTCGTAGAGGATTCGATAGACAGACTCGCCGTAATCAAGGACAGCAACGCCTACACCTTCCGTCAGAGTCTCACTCATGCGGTGGAACGTTATTTCTATTATAAAAAGAACAATCCAAAAGAGGAAGCGCGTTTCGACAGACAGACAAAAAAGCGCGATGCGCTGATCGCCAAAGGAAAAAAGGTCGATTGGAAGGTTGTGCCGAAAGTCGTCGTCGATCTCGATGAACAAATCGCAAATATTCTTTCTATCGTCGACCGTCTGACGCAAAAATACGTTTCGGATATACAGGCCGCTTCGTCTGCGGATTATCAGGCGCTCGCCGTCGAACTCATCGATTTTCTCAAAGAAAAGGCGTCGCAGGTAGTCTACCGCGTCACTAAACGCATTGCGCGCGAAAAGGCTGTCAAGCTCATGGAGGAGGTGGGAATTCCCGAACCGAGAATCCGCTATAACCAATATCCCTTTGAGTTTTCGGGTGGCATGCGCCAACGTATCGTCATCGCGATCGCCTTGGCTGCCAATCCCGATATCCTTATCTGCGACGAGCCGACGACGGCGCTCGACGTTACGATTCAATCGCAGATTTTGGAACTCATTAACAAATTGAAGGAAGAGAGAAAATTGTCCGTCATTTTCATTACGCACGATTTGGGCGTCGTGGCGAACATGGCGGATAAAATTGCCGTCATGTATGCGGGGAAAATCGTCGAATACGGCACTGCGGATGACATTTTTTACGATTCGAGGCACCCTTATACATGGGCTCTGCTGTCGTCTATGCCCGATCTCGATACCGACGAGAAACTCGACGCGATTCCTGGAACTCCGCCGAATATGATTTATCCGCCCGTAGGAGACGCTTTTGCGGAGCGCAATAAGTATGCCCTCAAAATCGATTTTGAAATGGAACCGCCAAAATTTGAGGTCTCGCCTACGCATTGGGCCGCTACATGGTTGCTTCATCCCGATGCGCCCAAAGTACCCGTTCCGAAGGCAATTACCGACCGTATTCAGCGAATGAAAAAATTAGGAGGTGCCGAGCATGGAGAACAATAACGAAGTTTTACTCAAAGTTGAACATCTCTGTCAGTACTTCAAAATGGGCAAAAAAGAGCTGAAAGCGGTGGACGACGTCAGCTTCGACATTAAAAAAGGGGAAGTGTTCGGCCTCGTGGGAGAATCCGGCTGCGGAAAAACTACGACGGGACGTTCGATTATCCGGCTTTATGATATTACTTCCGGAAATATCTATTTTAAGGGAACGAGAATCGGCGCGGGAATCCGCTCCTATAAAACTGCGATTGCAAAGGCAAAAAGAGAAACTCGTACAGAAATAAAACAGCTTCGCGCGGAAAGTGCTGCCGATGCCTCCAAGACCGAGGAAAACGAAAAAAAGATCGCCGAAAAACAGGCGGCGCTCGATAAAATAATCGCGGATAATCTTCGGGAAATCCGACAGGCAAAAATCGATCACAACACTTCCGATAAACAATACGCTGAGTTACAGGTAAAAAAAGTCGACGAAGAATTCGCTCCCAAACTGGAAGAAGCAAAAAATGACGCCGAAAAGCTCGCGGCCGTGAAAAAAGAGTACAAAAGGGCGAGGCATATCGCAAAACATACCAAGCTGATTACACAGATACAAATGATTTTCCAAGACCCCATCGCATCGCTCAATCCGCGAATGACCGTTCGGGAAATTATCTCGGAAGGCCTGGTCATCAACGGGATCAAAGACAAAAAGTATATCGACGAAAAGGTATATGAAATTCTCGAACTCGTAGGATTGGTTCGCGAGCATGCAGGTCGGTATCCCCACGAATTCTCCGGCGGACAGCGCCAGCGTATCGGAATCGCTCGTTCCGTCATCATGCGCCCCGAAATGATAATTGCCGACGAGCCTATCTCTGCTTTGGACGTGTCCATTCAGGCACAGGTAATTAATTTGCTCAATGAGTTGAGAGAAAAGCTCGGACTTACGATTTTATTTATCGCGCACGATCTTTCCGTCGTCAAATATTTCTCCGATCGTATCGGAGTTATGTATTTCGGAAAGATGGTAGAGCTTGCGTCGTCCGATGAATTATTTGCGCATCCTCTCCATCCTTACACCCGATCCCTGTTGTCGGCAATTCCGCTGCCCGACCCGCATTACGAAAAACAGCGCGTGAGAATTACCTATAATCCTCTCGCGGAGCACGATTATTCCGTAAATAAGCCTTCTATGCGCGAGGTCGCTCCCGGGCATTTCGTATATTGCAACGACGAGGAAGAAGAGAAGTATAAAAAACAGCTGCAACTTTGAGGAAAAGGCCTTGAATAAAAACGTGAGAAATTCGATAATCAAATACCTGGTCGTCGGCGTCATCGGGGGACTGATGACGCTCGGCGTCTTGGGGATCGAGGGCTACTTTTCCATGACGGAACAATCGGAAAAATACAGAAGTCTCTGCGACGCTTTTACCGTTCCCGGAATGATTTTTATGTTATTGACGGGCTTGCTGTTTGCCAGCGGAGGCGGAGCCTTCGACGGTATCGGATTTGCGCTCGGAAGATTTTTTCGTATGCTGATTCCCTTTGTTCCCAAGAATGACGAGTCTTATGCCGAATACAGAGAACGGAAACGTGCCAAGGGAAAACTTCACGGGTATTCCTGTCTTTTGTTTGTCGGTTTAATTTTCTGTGCCGTCGCAATCGTTTTTCTCGTTTTATTTTACAGAGTTTATGTGCCATGAATTATTTCTCCCGCCGTGCGCGGGGGATTTTTCATATCCGCGGCAAGTCGATACGGAAGAGAATGTAAGAAAAGGTTCGAGCCAAACAAAGTATGAGAAGTTGGACGAAAGAGATTTTGACGGAAAACAAGTACGATATAGGAAATAAACGAAACGGAGAACAGACGCAACATAAAGAGCAAAGGTCCCTTACGGAAAAGGGTTAAAGGATACAGCTGTGTGGAAAATCGGTTACAGACATAAGGGGAAAAAGAGAGAGCGATAGGCGCAAAAAAAGTGAAAATCGATTATTTTCGGGGGAAAAGTTAATTTCTTATATTTGTCTATTGACAAATTTTCGCAAATGTAGTAATATTATAAATACAGGGATAAAATTCCCTCAAAATTTTATACGGAGGATTTATGGACATCGTCCCTCTATCTATTGTAATCGTCATACTCGTTTTATTGTCAGGGTTCTTTTCGGGAACGGAGACGGCTTTTTCCTGCGCCAATAAGCTGCGCCTGAAAAATATGGTTGCGCTCGGAAAAAAGCATGCAAAGGCTGTCTATACTTTTGCCGAGGAAAAATACGATAAATTGGTCACGGCGATTCTCATCGGCAATAACATTGTCAACCTTACCGCTTCCGCGATTGGTACGGTGGTCTTCGGAAAGCTGCTTATCGATTCTTCGCTCGACTCGACGACCGTTTCGACCGTCGTCATGACCGTGGCTGTCCTCATTTTCGGCGAAATTACTCCGAAATATCTCGCGAGCATCTACCCCGAAAAATTTTGCTTTTTCTTCTATCCGTTGATGCAGCTTTTTTATTGGATTTTAACGCCTATCAGCTTTATCTTCGGCGGCTATAAGAAACTTCTGTCGAAAATTTTTAAGCTGAAATCGGACGACACGGTGACGGATGCAGAACTGATTTCTCTCGTCAAAGAGGCCGAGGAGGACGGTACCCTGAAAGAGGATGAATCCGAATTGGTGCGCTCTGCGTTGGAATTTGACGATTTGAAGGTCGAGGATATCCTCGTTCCCCGCGTGGATGTGGTGGCGGTCAAATATGACAGCCCCATGGACGAGATTATGCGTACTTTCCGCGAAAATACTTATTCTCGTCTGCCCGTTTACAAAGATAAAATCGATAATATCGTAGGGCTCATTCATGAGAGGGATTTCTATAACGCTTATCTGAACGGGGAAAAAGATATTGCTTCCGCTATACAAAATATCGTCTTTACTTCCGAATATACGCATATTTCCACCTTATTGAAGCAACTTCAAAAGCAAAAGATCCATATGGCCGCGGTTTCCGACGAATACGGCGGGCTGGTCGGAATCGTCACGCTCGAAGATATCCTTGAAGAACTGGTCGGGGAAATCTGGGACGAACACGACGAGGAAGAAATTTTGTACGGGAAAATTGCAGAGGACGAATATTGGGTGGACGGAAAATGCGACCTTGAAGAATTTTTTGACCTCTACGGCCTTGAAACGGAAGAGGACGACTTTGAGTCGAATACCGTGGGAGGTTGGGTGACCGAAAAGTATGGCGGCATTCCTCCCGTCGGGGAAATCCTGCGTTTCAAATTTTTAGAAATCAAGGTGGTAAAAGCGACGAAACAGAAAGTCCTGAAAATTCGGTCCAAAAAAGTAGACGCGGAAGAAGTCCATGAGGACGACGAATAAGTGGCTGTAAAGAATATCGCGCGCTGCAAAATTACCTGATAAAATTTTCCGTTTTCGCAGAAATGATGGACAAAAGTGCCGGAAGAAAAAAACGGGAAATTATATCGGATTTTATAGATATTTGATAGAAATACATATATCTTTCCGTTTTTTGATATGCTATAATAGAAGCGGAAATACGGAAGTGCGGAAGTGCGAAGCATTTACAAGTATTTCCGCGCCCTGTTGCACATAGCTTTGCTATGTATAATAAAAGCGGAAATATGGAGGCGTAAAGTAGTCACAAGTATTTTCGTACCCTGTTACATAATGCCTTTGTCATGTATGATAGAAGCGGCTTTCAAAGAGTTTATGTGTTTTTTGTCACATATACAATAATTAAAGCGAATTTTTCGGAGGTAATATAAATCTATGGAAACAATTTTGGTTACCGGCGGAAGCGGGTTTATCGGCTCCCATACCGTATTGGAACTTCTCAACAAGGGTTACGGCGTCATCGTCATGGATAATCTTTCCAATTCCAGCGAAGAGAGCCTTCGTCGTGTGGAAAAGCTCACCGGTAAAAAGGTGAAATTCTACGAGACGGATATTCGCGATCGGGAGGGTACGGAAAAGATTTTCAAGGAAAATAAAATCGACGCCGTCATTCATTTCGCGGGACTCAAAGCCGTGGGAGAGAGCTGTAAAATTCCGCTCAAATATTACGAAAATAATATCGGCGGAACGGTAACGCTCCTCGAAGTCATGGAAAAATACAACGTCAAAAAAATAATTTTCTCTTCTTCCGCAACTGTTTACGGGACTCCCGAACGGCTGCCGCTCGACGAAAATTGCCGCCTTTCCACTACGAATCCTTACGGCAGCACCAAATTGATGTTGGAAGGAATCATGCAGGACGTCTATAAGGCGGACAACGGCTGGAATGTTATTCTTCTCCGCTATTTCAATCCCGTCGGCGCACACGAAAGCGGACTCATCGGCGAGGACCCCAAAGGTATTCCCAATAATCTCATGCCCTACGTCGCTCAGGTGGCCAGCGGAAAACTGTCCTGTATCCAAGTGTACGGAAACGATTACGATACTCCCGACGGAACGGGCGTGCGCGATTATATTCACGTCGTGGATTTGGCGCTTGGACATATTGCCGCTATCGAATATTGCCGCGAACCCGGAGTCCATATCTATAACCTTGGAACCGGCCACGGATACAGCGTTCTCGATATGATTCATGCCTTTGAAAAGGCCTGTGGAAAAGCTCTGCCCTATAAGATTTGCCCCCGCCGCCCCGGAGATATTGCCGCTTGCTACGCCTGCCCCGATAAAGCCGAGAAAGAATTGCACTGGAAAGCAAAATACGGCATCGAAGAAATGTGCGCTTCTCAATGGAAGTGGCAGAGCATGAATCCCAACGGCTACGAAAAATAAAAGGCCTTATGATACAGCCGGATAAAATTATCCGCTCCCGCCGCAAGACTTTGTCCGTTTCGGTCGACGTATTCGGACAGGTGATTGTCCGCGCTCCGTTGCGCTGCGGCGATGAGCGGATTTTTTCCTTCCTTCGGGAAAAAGAAGCCTGGATTTCCAAGTATCGACAAAAAGCGCTGGGGGCAGGGATTAAACTGCCGCCGGAAAATTTGGACGGATATCGATTTTTGCTTCTCGGAAAAGAATGTGCCGTTCGTCTCTATACCGGTTCGAGAATCCGCTACGACGAAAAAACGGGAGAAGTCTTTTTGCCTGCGGAAAATTCCCGCGCAAAGCTGACCGATTGGCTCAAACGCAACGCCAAGCGCATTTTTTCCGCCGTATGCTCGCGTCGTGCCGCCGAAATGGGAACGCACTATCCCTCTCTTTCCGTGACGAAGGCTAAGACGCGGTGGGGCTCCTGTTCCTACAACGACGCGCTGCATTTTTCTTTTCGACTTCTCTATGCACCTATGGCCGTCATAGATTATGTCATAGTCCATGAATTATCTCATACATTCTATAAAAATCACGGCGAAAAATTTTGGGCGCTGGTAGAACGATATGTCCCCGATTATCGGAAAAAGCGGGCTTGGTTAAAGGAAAACAGCTTTTTGATGGAAATATTTTGAGCGTCTCGGCGAAAAACTCAATCGCGTTTGAAAATTATAATTCCTATCGATTTTATATGAAATATTAGCGAATAAAGGCGTAAAATTTTGTTTACAAATCGAGCGGGGTATGATATAATAGAAAACGAATCCGAAGCCGTGGAAGAGGCGGAGCGGGAAGAGGGGAAAGCGGGAGAAACCAACGAAAAGGAAGTGCGAAGTTTATGACGGTTCAAGAGATGCAGAAAGAGATTCTGCGCCTGAAAGAGGAACAGGGTATGTGTATTCTCGCGCATACCTATCAGTCGCACGATGTGACGGAGATTGCGGATTTCACCGGGGATTCCTTTCAACTGAGCATGAAGGCGAAAAACGATCCGAGAAAAAAAGTCCTGATGTGCGGAGTGCGTTTTATGGCGGAGACGGTGAAGATTCTTTCGCCGGAAAAAGAAGTATATCTTTCCGCGGAGAACGCGGGCTGTCCCATGGCGGAACAGCTTACGCCGGAGGAAGTGCTCGAAGAAAAAAAGAAGTATCCCGACTGCATGACGGTGGCTTATGTCAATACCACGGCAGAATTGAAAGCGGTGAGCGACGTTTGCGTGACTTCCTCTTCCGCCGTGGAAATTGTAGGGAAATTGCCGGTAAAGGATATTTTATTTATTCCCGACATCAATTTAGGCGCATATGTTCAAAAGCATTGCCCTGAAAAGCGTCTGCATTTTATTCACGGAGGGTGTCCCGTGCATGCCTGCATGACGGATTCGGACGCCGCAAACGCAAAGACGGCGCACCCTTATGCCAAACTTTTGGTACATCCCGAATGTAAAGCGGAAGTATTGGCGTATGCCGATTATGTCGGGTCTACCGCGGGTATCATGGAATATGTGCGCACTTCCGCATGCGACGAATTTATCGTTGGAACGGAATTATCCGTGGCGGAACATCTGGGCTTTGAATATCCCGATAAAAGGTTTTATCCGCTTTCCAAAAAGCTCATTTGTTCGGATATGAAGGCGACGAGTCTGCCCGATGTATACCGTTTGCTGAAAGAGGGCGGAAGTGCGATTCAGTTGGAAAAAAATCTTCTCGTCCGCGCGCGCGGCTGCATCGACAAAATGCTGGAATTGGGTTGAAAAATTGCTTCGGTATCGGGAATTATCGGGAATTTTGAAGCTATGCAAAGAAATTTTTCGCGGCGTCAGAATTTCTGAGGCTGAAAAAAGCCCGTCGGAAACGACGAAAATAAAAAAGGGAAGATTTGGCGGAATTGATCGGTTGAAAGGGGGAAAAACGGGGTATCTATAATCGAAATACATACGATAATCATTTCGGAGAAAAAACGAATATGCTGCAATTGGAACACGTCACTTATCGCGTCAAGGACGATCAGGGCGAAAAGACGATATTAAACGATGTCAATTTATCCCTTTCCGAACGGTTTGTGGCCTTTACGGGCCCGAACGGGGGCGGAAAATCCACTTTGGCAAAAGTAATTGCGGGGATTTTGACGCCTACGGAAGGGCGGATTTTATGGGAGGGGGAGGATATTACCTCCCTTTCCGTTACCGAACGGGCGAAAAAAGGAATCTCGTACGCATTTCAACAGCCCGTTCGTTTCAAGGGGCTGACCGTGCGGGATCTGATTTCCATCGCGGCGGGAAAAAGCGCAAAGATTTCCGACGCCTGCATCTATCTTTCAGAGGTCGGGCTGTGCGCGAGGGATTATATCGACCGCGAAGTGAATGCTTCGCTGTCGGGAGGAGAGCTCAAACGGATCGAAATCGCGACGATTCTCGCGCGGGGAACAAAACTTTCCGTATTCGACGAACCCGAGGCGGGAATCGATTTATGGAGCTTCGGAAATCTCATCAACGTATTTGAAAAGATGTACGAAAAGACGAACGGGAGTATTCTCATCATTTCCCATCAGGAAAGAATACTCAACATTGCGGATAAAATCGTCGTCATTTCCGGCGGACGTGTAGAAAAAGAGGGGACGAGGACGGAAATTCTGCCGGGCTTGCTCGGAACCGACGCCTGCCGCGTATTGACGGAAAAGTTATGAGCGGAGGCAAGACAATGGACGCAATCGAAAGAGATTTATTGTTAAAAATAGCGGATTTGCACGGCGTCCCCGAAGGGGCCTACAATATCCGCGACAACGGCGAATCCGCGGGGAGAGCTTCGACTGCGAATATCGAAATCGTGAGCAAGACGGACGGAAAGTCGGGAATCGATATTTTCGTCAAGCCGGGCACGAAAAACGAAAGCGTACACATTCCCGTCGTTCTGAGCAAGGCGGGGTTTCAGGAGGTCGTATACAATGATTTCCACATCGGCGCCGATGCGGACGTCGTCATCGTCGCCGGCTGTGGGATTCACAACTGCGGCGGCGTGGACATGACTTCCCGACACGACGGAATACACACCTTTTATGTCGGGAAAAACGCGCGGGTGAAGTATGTGGAGCGCCACTACGGAGAGGGCGACGGCAACGGCGAGAACGTCATGAATCCCACGACCGTGGTACATCTCGGAGAGGGCGCGTACATGGAAATGGAGACGACCCAGATCAAGGGAATAGACTCCACCAACCGCGTGACAAAGGCAGACCTCGAAGCGGGCGCCAATCTCGTAATCCGCGAAAAGATATACACGCACGGAAAACAGTCGGCGGATACCGACTTTTCCGTAGATATGAACGGCGCGGGCGCTTCAGCGGACGTCGTATCCCGTTCGGTGGCGGCGGATACCTCCCGCCAGCATTTCAATTCGACCATGAACGGAAACGCGCCCTGCCGCGGGCATACGGAATGTGACGCAATCATCATGGACAAGGCTTCGGTGACTGCGGCGCCGTGCCTTTCGGCAAACGATATTGATGCGGAGCTCATTCACGAAGCGGCGATCGGAAAAATCGCGGGCGAGCAGTTGATTAAGCTGATGACGCTCGGACTGACGGAAAAGGAAGCGGAAGAGCAAATTATCAAAGGATTTTTACATTAAAAGGAGAGTTTTATGAGCGATTTGGCATATAAGAGAACGAACGTTTACGAGAAAGCGGACGAAAAACGCATGAAGGAAATTTTCGATTATGCGGAAGGCTACCGAAAATTCATCGACGGCGCCAAGACGGAGCGCGAAGCCTGCGATTACGTCGCCAAGGCGGCGGAAGCGCACGGCTACAAGTCTTTCCGGTTCGGAGAAAAGCTCAAAGCCGGAGACAAGGTGTTTTATAACAACCGCGGAAAAAATATCTATCTGATCCGCGTGGGAAAAGCCGACATCGCAAAGGACGGTATTCGTATCGTCGCGGCGCATATCGACAGCCCCCGCGTCGATCTCAAACAAGTACCCTTATACGAATCGGACGGCGTGGCGCTCGCAAAGACGCACTATTACGGCGGAATCCGCAAATATCAGTGGGCGGCGATTCCTCTCGCTCTGCACGGCACGGTCGTTCGTGCGGACGGAAGCGCGTTCGACGTAAAGATCGGAGAGGACGACGGGGATCCGATTTTCTATATCAGCGATTTACTCCCGCATCTCGCGGCAAAACAGAATGCAAAACCGCTCGGAGAAGGTCTGGGCGGGGAAGATCTCAACATCTGGCTGGGAAATATTCCCTATACCGCCGCAAAGGACGAAAAAGACCGCACCGTCAAGGAAAACCTGCTTCGGATTCTCAGCGAAAAATACGGGATAAAGGAAGAGGACTTTCTGAGTGCGGAACTCTCCCTCGTCCCCGCGTTCAAGGCGAAGGACGTCGGGTTCGACCGCGGACTTATGGCCGCTTACGGACATGACGACCGCGTATGCGCTTATCCCGCCTATACCGCGCTTTTCGACGAGACTTCTCCCGAACATACCGTCATGGTCGTATTGGCGGACAAAGAGGAAATCGGGAGCGAGGGCGCCACGGGCATGCAGTGCGCGATATTTACCGATTTAATCGACGCTTTGGCGGCGTCGTTCGGCGTTACTTCCGCGGAAATCCGCGCGAATTCGAAATGCCTTTCCGCAGACGTCAATGCGGGCTATGACCCCAATTTCAAGGACGTTTGCGAGCCTTTGAACAGCACCTTCCTTTCCTGCGGTGCGGGACTTACCAAATTTACCGGTTCGCGCGGAAAGGGCGGTTCCAACGACGCTTCCGCGGAATTCGTCGGGGAAATCCGAAAAATCTTCAACGAAAACGGAGTCGTCTGGCAGACGGGAGAACTCGGAAAAGTGGACGTCGGAGGCGGGGGAACGGTCGCAAAATTCATTGCCAAAATGAATATCGATACGGTCGATATCGGCGTGCCCGTCATTTCCATGCATTCCCCCTACGAAGTGATTTCCAAGGCGGATCTTTATGAGGCTTACCGCGCTTTCCGCGCTTTTGTCAAATAAGGAATACACAGGGATGGGATTACATACTTTGAGTATAAAAAGAGCGGCTCTTTTTCAAGGGCCGCTCTTTTGTGTTTTTATTTTTGTCCGTAACCCCACCAATCGGGGACGAGGCTCTTTAAGGAAACCGCGCGTTTTGACGGATAATCGAGCAGAATTTCCGCTTCGGCGTTGCTCTCGCCGAGCTGCATGAGATATTCCCGACACACTCCGCAGGGCGGACCGACTTTTCCGTCGCCCATGACCGCGACGACTTTGGAAATTTCATTTTCTCCGTTCGTGAGCATATTTGCGGCGGCGTTTCGCTCCGCGCACATGCCCAGCCCGCAGGCAGTATCTATACAGATTCCGACATAAATATTTCCCGATTTCGTCAAAATCGCCGCGGCAACTTCTCCCGCTTCGATGAGCGGGGAAATCGTCCGCTTGTTCTGTACCTTTCTCGCCGCGGCATACAGTTTGTCCCAAATATCCATTGTTCAAATCTCCTTTACCCCGTCATCCGTATGGACGAAAGCCCGACAATGGTTCAGCCGAAACAAGGCGAAAAACGGATCGTCGGGAGAGGAAAAGCGTTTTTTCAATACGGGGCAGTTTTCCAACATCATTTTCTTTTCCGAAAGAGCGGTTCTTTCCTCTACCATTGCGTCCAAACGAAGCCATTCGCGCGTTTCCGCTTTTAAGGCCGTGATTTGTATATAAGGCAGGTTTTTGAATTGCTTATAGACCTCTTTGGTGTTCCCGGTAGAAATATAGAGATGCCCCGAATATTCGGCCACGGCTCCGAACGGGCGACAGGCGGGACAGAAAAAACGAGGGAGGACAGAGAAGGATTTATTCGCGTTTTCGGAAGAAGTAGGGCGGCTGTATACGGAATCGATCTTATCGGAAGAAGTGGAATGCCTGTGCGTGGGGTCGATCTTATCGGAAGAAATGGGAGAGTTACATGCGGGGCTGGTATTGTCGGAGGGACAGTCCGTTGAATTGACCGTCGAAACCCAAAAAACGCCGCAGGACTTCAAAAAATCGTAAACGACGCTCATTTTACTTCACTTCTATGCCGTTGTCGGTAAAGAGAATATCGGACGAATAATAAGCCGTCAGTCCGTTGACGAGTTCGTTATAGTCCGACTTTGCAAAGCATTCCGACGCCGAGTGCATGGCGAGCTGTGCGAGTCCCAAATCGGCGGAGAGGATTCCCGCGTGGCCGAGGGATATGGCGCCGAGCGTTCCGCCGCTCCTCATGTCGGAACGATTGAAAAAGGTCTGGTATCTGACTCCCGCCTTATCGAATACCGTCTTGATGACGGCGGAAGAGAGCGCGTCCGTGGTATACGCCTTATTCGCGTGATTCTTAATGACGACTCCGCCGCCCATTGCCGTTCGATTCGTAGGATCGCACTTTTCGGGATGATTGGGGTGCATGGCGTGCGCGTTATCGAGAGAAATGAGAAAAGACGCGGCCAAGGCTTTATAATATTCGTTGTCGTCGAATTTTAACGCATAGGCGATTCTGCGGAGTACGTTTTCGAGAAAATCCCCGCCCGCACCCTGCAAAGTCTGGCTGCCGACCTCCTCGTTGTCGAGACAGGCGGCGACGCATACGCCGCCGCTCTCTGCGTGAGAGGCGAGCGCTTCCAACGACGTCCATACGCTGCTGAGATTGTCGATTCGGGGGGAGGAAATAAATTCGTTGTTTAATCCGAACAGGCACGGACCTTCCGAATTGACGACGTATAAATCATACGATACGATTTCTCTTTCCGAAAGCGGGGCGAGAAAATCGGGCGTTTCTCCGTTCTCCGAAAGCGCAAAAAGCGGCTGCAAATCCGTTTGCGGATTGACGGAAAATCCTTCGTTGACTCCGCGGTTCATGTGAACGGCAAGGGAAGGGATCGTTACGGTATATTCGCTGACGACGTTCTCGCTCTTCAAGGTCTCCCCGTCTTTGACGACGACTCTGCCCGCGATTTTCAAGGGGCGGTCGAAAAAGCTGTACCAAATTCCGCCGCCGTAAGTTTCGGCATTGAGCTTCGCATAGGGCCCCGTCGCCGTCGCCGCGTTTTCTTTGAGCTTCAATGCGGGAGAATCCGTGTGGGAGGCGACGATTTTGAAGGAAAAATTGTCGAGCGCGCCCACCGTGAACGCTATGATGCTGCTTCCGTTCCTTTCGACAAAGTAACGGCCGTTTTCTTCGAGCTCCCAATCGTCCGTTTCGCTCAACGGGCGAAACCCGTTCTCAATTAAAAACGTGCGCGCGTTTTCCGCCGCCTGATAGGCTGTATAAGAGTTTTCCAGAAATTCCAGAAATTGATTGATCATTGATGCTTCCTCTTTCGTTTTCCTTCTTCGGAAAAGTTTTCTTCTATTGTAGCACAATAAGAGAATGTTTGACAACTCTTTTGCGGAAAAAGACCTCAAAAAACGGTAAAATACAACATTTTCTTTGTTTTCACATATTTTGTATTTGTTTTTCACAAAAATATAGTATACTATCTTTAATTTCATCCGTTTTGAAAGCCCAAAAAATTGGAAAAATGAAAATGTGGTGAAAAGTGTTAAACAATGACCTTAAACCCTTGACAAAGTGAAGAATCGGCGTATAATTATAATCGACCGTGACGAGCGGTTCCTCATGAATTATTACGCTATCGAAAAAACAAACGGAGAGGTAAAAAACCATGGAAAAAAACGAAAAGAAAATCGTAGGCGATGCGGAGAAGGCGAGAAATGAAGAATATCTCGGCAAAATCTTCACAATGCTCAAAAAGATGGAAGGAGTGGCGTTGACCAAGGTAAAATCGCATTTCAATAATTCTGAAATGCGCCTGCTCGGCGAAGTCATCCTCGCAGGCTACGACGGAAAACGTATCATTTCCACTCAGCTTGCGGCGCGTCTCGGCGTAACTCGTTCCGCCGTCTCTCAGATGGTCAACAAATTAGAGGCCCGCGGCATCGTCCGCCGCGTCCCCGACGAAGTGGACAGGAAAATCGCTTATATCGAGCTTTCCGATACCGCTCTTACCTATTACAACGAGGAAAAGGGCGTGTGCTGCAATCTCGTCGGCGAGGTCATCGACAGAATCGGCGTCGAAAAGGTCGATAAGCTCTTAGAGCTCAGCGATTTATTTATCGAAACCGTAGTGGATTTGAGAAAATAAAAAATGAAAAATATATTGGTCGGGAAAGCGGAGTACCTTCCGCTTTTCTTTTATCCCCGACCGTTCGGGAGTTGTGTTTTATGTTAAAACTCAAAGACATCAAAAAGGATTATGTGACTGCGGGCAGCGTCGTTCATGCTCTGAAAGGCGTGTCGCTCGAATTCCGCGCCAATGAATTCGTCTCCATTCTGGGCGCTTCCGGCTGCGGAAAAACGACTCTTCTCAACATCATCGGCGGGCTCGACCACTACACTTCCGGAGACCTCATCATTCGCGGCGTCTCCACCAAGGATTATACCGACCGCGATTGGGACGTATACAGAAATCACCGCATTGGGTTTGTGTTTCAATCCTATAACCTCATTCCTCATCAGACCGTCCTTGAAAATGTCGAGCTCGCTCTGACGATCGCGGGCTGTTCCAAAGCCGAACGCAAAAAACGCGCGGCCGACGCTTTGAAGCGAGTAGGGCTCGGCGATCACCTTAATAAACGTCCCAATCAGCTTTCCGGGGGACAGATGCAGAGAGTCGCCATAGCGCGTGCACTCGTCAATAATCCCGAAATCTTGCTCGCTGACGAACCGACGGGCGCTCTCGACAGTACCACCAGTGTCCAAATTATGGACCTTATCCGCGAAATTGCCGGTGAAAGGTTGGTCATTATGGTCACCCACAATCCCGAACTCGCGGAAAAATACTCGACCCGTATCGTCCGCCTTCAAGACGGTCTGGTCGTCTCGGACTCCAATCCCTACGACAGTGCGGCGGAACGAAAGGTACTCGAAGCAAAGTTGAAGGAAAAGGGCATTACGCCCGAACAGGTGAAGCTCTGGAAACAGAAAAAACTGGAAAGGGAGGGCGCGGAATCGGAAAGGGCCGCGATGAGCTTAAAGACGTCGCTCGGTCTGAGCGCACGCAATCTGAATGCCAAGCGCGGCCGCACCGTCATCACTTCCATCGCGGGCAGCATCGGCATCATTGGCGTATCGCTCGTACTGGCTCTGTCGGGCGGATTTAACAACTACATAGCCGATACGGAAAAAGATATGCTGTCCGCTTATCCCATTCAAATCAACGAAATGGCGTTCGACTATACGTCTATTATGAATTCGATGGCCGCCGGAAATAAAAAAGTGGATATTTCCCAGCTCGACGATAAAATTTACGTCAATTCCTTCCTGACGAAGCTCGCCAACGGCGCGATGAATACAAATACCATTACGCAGGACTATATCGACTATCTGAACGGTCTCGATCCTTCCAATTATTACGCGCTGCAATATACCTACGGTGGGGATATTTCCAACAACATTTACAGCGAATTTCAATTTGAAACGGAGGACGGAACACCGTTCGACCTGGACATGTCTTTGAATACCATTCTCGACCTCTATAAGACGAAGTTGATGTCCGACGAAGCCGCTTCCGAATACGCCAGCCTCGCCTCTATGTTCTCCACCGTCCAAAGCGTCACTTACGAACTCCCCGAATGTAAAGATTATATTCTTTCACAATATGACATCATGGCAGGGGAGTATCCGACGAGTTCGGACGAGTTGGTGCTCGTGCTCAATAACGACGGCGGTATGACGGATATCGTTCTAGCTCAGCTCGGACTCATTACTACTGACGAATTTCTCGCTCTTTTCCAGACGGGGAACGACGATTCTCCCATGATGATCGATTTCGAACGATTGATGAGTCATACTTACTCCTATTACGAAAATGACGAAATTTATAGCTTTAATCCCCAGCTGAACGGAGGAGAGGGCGGTTGGCTGTATACCGGATTTTCGGGTGAGAGCTTCCCCGGAGGCTTGCAGGATAAGGACGCCAAGACATTGAAAATCGGGTGTATTCTACGGGCAAAGGAGGGGACAACTTACGGTTCGCTGGACAGCGGTTTGGCTTATACGAAGGCCTTTTCGGACGAATACCGCGAATCGAGCCTCAAATCCAAAATCGTGACGGAGGAGAAGAATTCCAAAGTGATAAACGTCTATTATTATGACCTTTATGAATTGGCCTCCAATCCGGAAAATCAATCTAAGGCGCTTCGGAGCAAGGAAACCACCGTGCGCGAACTCGGCGGCGGCGAGCTTCCCAATCAGGTAAAGATTTATGTCAAGGACTTTGAACACAAGGATGTCGTGACCGACTACTTGGATTATTGGAACGAAGTCATTCAAAAAGATAATGAGGCCTTGCAAATTCAGTATACCGACACCGTGGCGATTATGATGACGTTGATTCGTTCGATGTTGGACGCGGTGACTTACGTACTCGTTGCGTTTACGGCGATTTCGCTGATAGTATCTTCCGTCATGATCGGCGTAATCACTTACGTTTCCGTCGTCGAACGAACAAAGGAAATCGGCGTCCTCAGATCGCTGGGTGCGCGAAAAAAGGATATTCGTCATCTCTTCAATGCGGAAACTTTCCTTATCGGCTTGTTTGCCGGCGCTATCGGCGTGGGCGTGACCTATCTGCTCTCTATCCCCATTAATCTCCTGTTAGGGCATCTTACTGGAATTTCGACCTTGGCAGCATTGCCCGTATGGCAAGGACTCGTCATGATCGGCGTCAGTATCGTCCTCACTTTGATTAGTGGGCTCGTTCCCGCTCAATCGGCGGCGAAGAAGGATCCCGTCATCGCTTTGAGAACAGAGTAAGGAAAAGTTTGCAAAGAATAAAGCGATTTATGAGGCGGCCCCTTTCCCTCGGCGGAGAGGGGCCGCCTTGCATTTTATCGGTTAATTATGTAATGAAAATATATTACAAATTTTTGTGGAAAAGTATTAAAGGGGGGCAAGGTCTTTTTGGATTTGACTTTTTTTCGGACTTTTGATACAATAGAATCGAGATAAAACGGGCACGGCACAAAAAGGGAAAACATCTCAATCAATTCCGACGGGAGAGGGCTTCTGTCGGAACAAGAAGTAAAAGGGCAAGGGTTATAAGGATTATGAAGAAAATCAGGGAAAGTTTCGTTTGCAATACTCCGATTGCGCATCGGGGACTCCATGAAGGAGTGCCCGAAAATTCTCGTGCAGCGTTTACGCGGGCGATTGAAGAGAAATACGCCATAGAGGCGGACGTCCGCCGTACCAAAGACGGAACGTTGGTCATTATCCATGACGACAATTTGAAACGATTGACGGGAGAGCCGGGAAAGGTCAGCGAGACTTCCTGGCGCGATTTGTCCGCCATGCGTTTGAAGGGCACGCAGGAGCGGATACTCACGCTCGAAGAATGTCTCGAACATATCGACGGCAAAACGCCCCTTCTTTTGGAGGTCAAGGATCTCTATACGGTCAAAAATTTCCCCGAAGAGGTCGTCCGTACGATGAAACAGTACCGCGGAGAGTATGCTTTACAGTCCTTTAATCCCTTCTATGTCTATAAATTTAAGCAGATGGCGCCGGAGGTACTGCGCGGACAGTTGGCTATGAGTATTTTTTCTCCCGACGTACTCATTTCCTGTCGGGATACATTGGAGGAGTTTGACGTATCGCCCGAAATTTTTGCCCGCGAAGGTGGTCTTTCCCGTCGGCAGATCAAAGATGCCGTCGCTATGGCTGCGGAACAATCCGGATTTACCGATACTCATAAGCATTGGAAGTTCGACGCTTGGGCGATCAAGACCATGATTATGAATTTCATCACAAAGCCCGATTTCGTCAGTTATTGCTGTTACAATCTTCCTTATCATCGGGCGAAGAAAAAGGAAAATCGTGCGGTTCTGACTTGGACGATCCGTACTCAGGCGGAGGCTGAACGGCTCCGTCCGTGGGTGGATAACGTCATTTTTGAAAATTTTCGTCCGGGAAAGACGACTAACTGATATTCGGAACGCGAAACAGAGATGGATATAAGGGAATTGAATAGCGGCGACATCGAAAAAATCAAGAAATTGATGCTGGATATTTTTTCCGGAGAGCCTTGGAATGACGTCTGGACGGATAAACAGCTGCATGCCTATGTTTCCGAATTGATAGAAAACAAAAATTCCTTGTCTTTCGGCGTCTATCTGGACGGGAATTTGATCGGAATGGCGCTGGGAAGAACAAAGAGCTGGTACGAGGGAACAGAGTATTGGATAGAGGAATTTGGAATTCTTCCTGACAGGCAACAGAGCGGCACCGGTTCTGCGTTTATCAAGGAGATGGAAAAAATATTGGCGGAAAAAGGGATCGAGTACATCGTTCTCCTTACGGAGAGAAATGTTCCCGCCTATCGTTTCTATAAAAAGAACGGTTTTCGGGAAAAAGAAGAAAATGTTTTCTTTGTAAAAGCGCTTCGTTGAGCGCGCGCTTTACGGTTTTCGATCAAAATTCGGCAGAGCCCGACGCTTCGGAATACGGAGCGTCGGGCTCGCTATTTATTTGATTGAGACTCAAATTTGAAACCTGTGACTTGATCCATGTTTGAAAAATTCAGGGCTTCTTTCTTTTTTTACAGTTTTGTTACAAGATATCCGCAATTTTTTTACAAGACTCATGTATAATAAAAAAGGCTGAAAATGAGAAATTTTTTCTATAAGGGTAGACAAATTTTGAAAAATGTGGTAAAATACGGAAAAGAGTTCCCGAGAAAGTAAATTCCGAATATAAAAAGTCGGGCAAACGGGCATACTTGTACGTAGGAGAACAATTATGAAAATAGGAATGTTGACCAGCGGCGGGGATTGCCCCGGCCTCAATGCGGTTATGCGCGCTTTTGCAAAATATGTCTGCTCTCATATCGAGGATGTAAAAATTATCGGTTTCCTCAACGGATATACCGGCCTTATCGAACGCGAATACGAAATCCTCGAAGAAAAGGATTTTGAAAATTTATTGCTCGCCGGCGGTACGATGCTGGGCAGCAAACGTCAGCCCTTTAAGCAAATGACCGTCTCTGACGGCAATAATCGCTCCAAGCTCGATAAAATGAAGGAGACCTATGAGAAGCTCGGGCTCGACTGCCTCATAACTCTCGGCGGCGCAGGAACGCACAAGACGGCGGCTCTGCTCGCCTCTGAGGGCTGTAAAGTCATCGGGCTTCCTAAGACGATCGACAATGATATTTGGGGAACGGACGTGACATTCGGCTTTTCTTCCGCCATGGAAATCGCTACGGAATGTATCGACCGCATGCACAGCACCGCCGCCAGCCACGGCCGCATTATGCTGGTCGAGGTCATGGGAAACAAAGTGGGGTGGCTCACCCTGTATGCGGGAATCGCGGGCGGCGCGAATATGATCCTTATCCCCGAAATTCCCTATGACGAAAACGCCGTCATTGCCTTCCTCGAAAAACGTCGCAGGGAGGGAGCCAGATACAGCATCGTCGCCATCGCCGAAGGTGCGGTCAGCGTGGAGGAGTCTAAGCTCAAACGCAAGGAGATGGCGGCTCTGCGCGCAGCGCGCGGAGAAGGGACGGCAACGGAACGTCTCGCGCGCGCCATCGAAGAAAAAACGGGCGTAGAAACGCGCACGCAGGTCATCGGATATTTGCAGAGAGGCGGTTCTCCCAATCCCTATGACAGGGCAATCTGTACGCTCATGGGAGGCTATGCGGGAGAGCTTGCGGAAAAGAAAAAGTTCGGGGTCACTGTGGCGATGGCGGGGGGCAAAGTGACCTATAATTCCCTCGCGGATATTGCGGGAAAGACCAAGAGCGTCCCCCCCACACATCAAATGGTAAAGGCGGCAAAAGCCGTAGGGATCAGTTTCGGCGAACCGGAAAACAAAAAGGAGTAAAAACAGTATGAAATACGCGATTATCGACATGAGTTCTAGCAGCATTTCTCTGCTTGCAGCGGAAGGGGAAAAGACGTTTGACGTGATTTTGAGAGAACGGGAAACTATTTCTATTCTGCACTATATGGAAGGAAAGAATCTTTCCGAAAGGGGAGTCGAGAAGCTCGCAGAAATTCTCAATAAGATGAAGGACGTCTGTATAAAGACGGGCGTGGAAAAATGCTATGTCATTTCCACGGCTTCCATGCGGAATTTTGAAAATTTTGAGTGGGTGGCCGAAGAACTCAAAAAACGCGCAGCGGTAAACGTCAATCTTCTGGACGGCGAAGAAGAGGCCTATTGCGACCTCGTCTCTAACGCTCGGTATAAAGTTTTGGACCGCGCCGTTCTCATCGATATCGGCGGGGGCAGTATCGAGCTTTGCGATTTTTCACGCCGTAAAGCGGAGGCTTTGACTTGTCTCGATTTCGGACCGATTCAGCTCAACGGGAAATTTGTCAAAAACATTCATCCCGACGAGGACGAGGCGCGTGAAATCCGCAAATACGTTAAAAAGAAGCTGGAAAAGACAGAGCTCCCCGCCGACGGCGCTTTCTCCACCGCCGTTCTCGTCGGTGTGACGGCTCAGGCCGTTTACGATGTATATTGCGATTATTACGACGAGAAACCGGAAGCGGAAAAACGAATCGAATACCATAAACTTAAAAAGCTCGTTAAACACCTGGTACGCTCGTCTGATCGCAGCATGCTGGTCGTAAAAAATGCGCCCGAAAGGATTTACACGCTGACGACGGCGACCGTCATTCTGCGCGCCTTGCTGAAATATTTCGGGGTTTCCAATATCGTCGTTTCCGATTTCGGCGTAAAAGAAGGGTATCTCTCCCTGATTACGAGCGGAAAGAGAAAGGGCATAGAAACGGATTTATCTGAACTTCCCGCCCTGTCCGCAGAAGCTCCGAAAAAACAAAAATCGGCAAAGAAGGGACGCTCGGAAAGTAAAACGGAAGCTCTGACGGAAAAGACGCTCGCAGCAAACGGGGCGAAAAAGGAAAAAAAGAGGAAAGAGGTCCTTGCGGAAAATAGAACGGAAAAGAAAAATTCGGAGGAAAAGGGGGACGGAGAAAAAACGGAGATTCCCAAGAAAAAGCGCGGCCGGCCCCGTAAACGCCCGACGGAAGGGCTGGAAGCTGAGCCGAGAAAGGAGGTGTAAATCCGTGGGAAGCAAAAAAAATATCGCCTTTACGAAGGGGATTTATTGCAACAGAGAGTATTCATGGCTGCAATTTAATCGCCGCGTTCTCGATCAAGCGGGAGATCTCACCAATCCTCTCTTGGAGCGTTGTAAATTTTTGGCGATTTTCTGTTCAAATCTGGACGAATTTTTCATGGTCCGTGTGGGTAGCCTCCTAAACGAAAGCAAATTGGATCCGTCTGCTCGTGAGAATAAGACCGATCTCACCGCTCAGGAGCAAGTAGAGGGAATTTTGAGTGAGACGAAAAGATTATATAAAGAATGTTCGGCGGCATTTTCTCGCCTGAAAGCGGAGCTCAATAAAAACGGAATGAGAATTTTGCGCCCCTCCGAACTCACCGCGCGGCAGCGCGCAAAATGTGAAATTCATTTTCTGGAAGCGATTCTGCCCCTGCTTTCGCCCATGGTGCTCGATGCGAAGCATCCCATGATACGCTTTGAAAACAAACACCTGTATATGATGTTCGAGCTGGAACGCGAGGGCAGAGAAATGCTCGGCGTGATGGCCGTCCCTCCTTCGGCGGAACGGATTTTCCGCATAGAGGGCGGAAAGAAAATCAATCTCGTTTTATCCGAGGACCTCGTTTCCGAATTCGGTCATTACGCTTTCCCCGGCTATTCGGTGAAGAGCAAGACCCTCGTGCGCGTGACGAGAAATGCCGATTTCGACACCAATGTAGACGACGCCGATCTCGAACACGATTTCGATTTCTCCAAATATATGAAACGAAAGGTGGAATTGCGCTCTACGCTGGACGCTGTACGGGTGGAAACCGATAAAAACAGCGACAGTCTGCGTTCGTTTTTGCTCAAAAATCTCAATCTCAAAAAATCTTATTGCTTCAAGGCGGAGCATTATCTCGATTATAAATTTTTGTTTTCGCTCGGAAAGTATTTTCCCGAAGAGAAATTGTCCGTACTTAAATATCCGCCCTTCAAAGGCCGTGTGGCCGCAGACCTGCTGCCGCCCGTCAGTCTGATCAAACGGGTAAGGGAAAAAGATGTCTTTCTCGCTTATCCGTTCGATTCCATGGATCCGCTCGTGCGGCTCCTCAACGAGTGCGCGGACGACAGCCGCGTCGTGGCAATCAAAATTACCATTTATCGGCTCGACAATCATTCCCGAATCGTTGAGGCTCTTAAACGTGCCAGCGAAAACGGAAAAGAAGTCACGGTCGTCATCGAATTGTGCGCTCGGTTCGATGAGGAAAACAATATGTATTTTGCCGGGGTACTCCAAGAGGCGGGCTGTACGATCATCTACGGCATGCAGAATTATAAGGTTCATTCCAAAATCGTCTCCGTTTTGCTCAGTGAAAACGGGGAAATCGGATATATTACCCATCTCGGTACGGGAAATTACAATGAAAATACCAGCAAGCAATACACCGACCTCAATATCGTTACGGCCGATCGCGAAATCGGAGAGGACGGCGCGGCGTTCTTCCGAAATATCGCTATCTGCAATACCGATTACTCCTACGAAAAATTATTGATTGCTCCGCAGGGGTTGAAAAAGGGGCTTTTACAATGTATAGATGAGCAGATACAGTTGGCCAAGGCCGGAAAGCCCGCCCGCATTATCGCCAAGATGAATTCCCTCACGGATAAGCAGATGATAGATCGGCTCTATCAGGCAGGAAAGAGCGGAGTGGAAATTTCTCTCATCGTCCGCGGCATTTGCTGTCTGTTGCCCGGAATTCCGGGTGAGACCGAACATATCCGCATCATATCCATTGTCGGGCGATTTTTGGAACATTCCCGTATTTACTGTTTCGGCGAGGGCAAAGAAAGAAAAATATATATTTCCAGCGCCGACCTCATGACGAGAAATACCGATAAGCGGGTGGAAATCGCTACGCCCGTTATGGATAAAGCTATCGAAGCAAAAATCTACGGCATGCTGGAAACAATGCTGTCGGATAACATAAAGGCGCGTGTTCTTCTTCCCGACGGCAGCTATAAAAAAGCGGAACAGGTCGGGGACGCCGTCGATTCGCAAAACGAATTTCTTCTCGAACGGCAGACATCTTGAACCGCGGCGCGAAAAGCAAGGTTTTCTCTCAATTCAACGAGCTTTTTCGACGAAACCCGCCGAGGCTTTTTCTGCCTCGGCGGGTTTTAGACGACGGAAGAAAGGAGAATCGGGAAAGAAAACAATTTTTTTTGTTTTTCCTTCAAAAAATCTTTGACAATCGGAAAAAAATATGATATAGTTATTAAGGCTTGCAGAAGTACCCAAGTGGCTCAAGGGGCTCCCCTGCTAAGGGAGTAGTATGGGATAACCGTAGCACGAGTTCAAATCTCGTCTTCTGCGCCAAAGCTCCCGAAACGATTCATTCGTTTCGGGAGCTTTTTTATTTCCGCTTTTTCAAAATGTTATTTCTGCAAACAAATAAGTCGAAAAAATTATAAATATTCAAAATATTTGATAAAAAATAATTTAATAAAATGAAATTTCTGTACTTTTTGCGATTTTTACGGGAAAAATAAGCCGTTTTAATATCGGTTTATTCGATATTGACTTTTGGGATAATTTATAAAACGAATGGCGCGTAAAAATGTATATATAAGAAATACTTATGCTCGGTATTAAATATTTATATAATAACAAAAGTGAAAGATATGTTAAAAGTATTTGACGATAAGATTAAGATAGAGTTATAATATTAAAAATATTATATAATGTTATAAAAGGCGCAAAATGAATTGCAAAAAAGTGCGAAGCTCGCATAAAGTTTTTGGAATTTATTTTGAAAATTTTCAGAGGAGGTTATTTCATGAGAACCAAAAGCCATTGGAAGCATTTATTAATAGGCTTGTTTTTCGTTATTCTGGTTTTTATGGTCACCGTAGGGATTGCGTCGTGTAAGAAAAATACAGACGAAGATTCTTCCAGCGTGGACGAACCTATAACGGGCGACGAAGCGGGCATTTATTATTTCGATGCGGACGATGCGGAGTACCTCATTTCCTTGAAGGGAAATAATTTTACTTTATCGATTTCCGATGAAACGCTGTACGGCGAGTATACGTTTGACGGAACGGAGCTCAATTTGACGTTTGACGGCGAAGGGGGGGGGACGGCCTCCGCCACGTTGTCGGGCGATGTTTTGACGTTGAATTACAACGGCAGTACATACAGATTCTTAAAAAGGGTATTCTACAAAGTTACTTATGAGGTAGACGGAGGCAGTGCGATAGAAGCTTCTTCCGTAATGAACGGAAAGCTGCTGGAAAAACCTGCAGACCCTAAAAAAGACGGATATAACTTTATCGGCTGGTACGTGGACGGCGATTTTTCCAAGTCCTTTGACTTTAATTCGCAGCCGATAACGGAAAATATCACTTTGTACGCCCGTTTTGAACAGGCCGTACCCGGACAGGACGAATTTGAAGTAAAATTTGTAACCGGTACGGAAGGCGAAACCTTTGAAAATCAAAAGACGATCGGAGGAGTCGCTTACGATTTGCCCACACCTTCGAAGGAGGGCTTCCTCGGCTGGTGGATAAGCGATTTTGAGGACGCTTCAAAGCTTACTTGCAAGTACGAGGGGCAGAAGCTCGCTCAGAATACGACCCTCTATGCCGTATATGAGAGCGACGCTCCCGCAGTGTCCGTGAATGCGCAGGGTATATCTTGGACGGCTAAGGGGGCAAACAACAACTATCAGATCAAAATTACGCTTCCCGACGGAAAGGAAGACGAAACAGTTCCCGGCTCGACCGGTGCGACTACTCTTGCCTATGATTTTGCCTCTAAAGATGCGGGCGAATACAAGATAGAAGTTTCCTTAAACGGCAAGACGACCACCGTCTATTACAAAAATAAAGCATTGGCGAGAGTTTCTCTTTTCCAAGTGGCCGAGCCCTCCGTCCTCGTATTTAACGCCGTGGAGAATGCGGAAAAATACATTATCACTGTCGATTGCGGCAACAAGGAACACAATCATGCCGAATTCGACAACGGAAATTCCACCAACTTCAATTTTGCTAACTGCGAGATGCAGGAGGGCGGAATTACCTTTACCGTGCGCGCGATGGCTTCGGGGTATATGTATTCGCAATCGGAGACGTTCGTATACAGCAGAGACCTCGACGAGGCGACCGGCCTTGCAGTAGATGCAGAACAGGAAGAAGTCGTTTGGAATAAAGTGGAAAACGCGACCTCGTATGTCGTGGAAATCATTTCGGGCGAAGAGTCCTATAAGATCGACGTGGGTAATACCACCCGTTATTCTCTCAAAGAATATAAGGGAGAGCTTACGATTAAGGTGACGCCTGTGGCGAAGGGATATAATTCTCCCCAAGCAGCAACTGTTACCTATAACAAGACGAGCCTTGCGACGCCCGGCAATATCCGTGTGGCCGAGGGCAAGTTGATTTGGGACGCCGTAGAAGGCGCAAGCAGTTACAACGTCCGCATTGGAGCGAATACTCATCAAGTGGCCCCCGGAAGTGAAGCCGAGGTAGAGTTTGCTTTGGCTGCGGAGCATTTCAGCGGAGCTTTGGCGGAAATTTCCGTTCAGGCAGTCGGGGCGAACGACTCGGAAACCTCTTTATATAGCGATCCGATCGTGGTCAGCTATAATACGATGAGCGATACGTTGAGCTATGGCAACGGTGAAGTTTCTTGGAAATATGTCGTCGGAGCCGCTCGTTACGGAATTACGGTAAACGGAGGCAGCGAGAAGACTGTCGATGCCGGCGCGAACAAAGCGGCCGTGACCTTGACGCAGGCGGGTGCTAACGAAATTGTCGTCTATTATTACGACGATGCGGGCAATCGTTCCGAAGAAGCAAAAATTACGGTCTATGCGTATTCCGTCACTTTTGACGTGCGCGGCGGTACGGCGGTAGAGACCTTATATAAAGCCATCGGCGATCCGATGACGTTGCCGACTTCTACTCAGGAAGGGTATGATTTCGGCGGCTGGTACAATGTTCCCGGCGGACCGAAGGGCAACGGCGCAGAATATACCGATAAAGTTTTCGGGGAAAGCGGAGATATTATTCTCTACGCATATTGGGAGCCGAAGGCATATACGGTGACGTTCGATTGCGGAGGAGAAGGAACGGTAGACCAAGAGACTTTTACGGTATATTATAATAGGGCTTATACTTTGCCTATTCCCAAGGCTACCGGTTCTAGGGGGTTTATGGGTTGGTATACTCAGCCGCAAGGTCAAGGTATGCAATATACCGATGACAAGGGCGTTGGTTTAAATTTATGGAACGACGCTCAGGATATGAAATTATATGCCTATTGGGAAGACGTTTTAAGCTTCCATTATGACACTTCAACGAAGGGATATTCTGTCAGTCAGGGTAAAGCAATTAAATCTGTGACCAGTGTAACCATTCCTTCAGTCTATGATGGAGAAAAGGTCACGATTATTGATGGTGGTGCTTTTAAGGGATGCAGTAATCTAGTTTCTATTAATATTCCCGATACGGTGGAAAGAATAGAATTACCTGTCGACGGTGGCGGAACAGGTTCGCCGTTCGAAGGCTGTTATAACTTACAAAGTGTCAATATTTATTCGGTTGAAGGAAATCATGAAAGAATCTATTCTTCTACCGACGGCGTCTTAATGCAGAATAAGCTCGGTGAGGATGGAACTGTTCAGGGGGTTACGCTCGCTTATTTCCCTTACGCAAAAGAAGGGGCTTATGAAATTCCCGAAGGAGTTACAGAGCTTCGTATTAATGTTTTCAAATCGGCGGATATTACAGAAATAACTATTCCCGCTAGCGTCACGTCTATCGAACAAAATGCTTTCCGTTCTTGTACGAAACTTGAAAAGGTAATATTTGCTGAAGTGCCGGAGGGTGAGGATGCGGAAGATTTAACGATAGCTGATTACGCATTCCAAAAATGTACTTCTTTGACGCAGATTGATTTCCCTGCTCGGTTGAAAGAAATTCCGATTAATAGTTTTGTAGATTGCTCTGCTCTTTCGAAAATTAATGTAGAAGAAAACGGACAGTATTATTCTTCCAAAAATGGAGTCCTTTGTGATGCAGCCGGCAAGACAATACTTTTTTGCCCGAAGGGTGTTTCGGGAACCTTTGAGATTCCAGTTGGTATACAATCAATCGGAGAAAGTGCTTTTGAAGGTTGTACTAAAATCTCCAAGCTGATTATTCCCGGCCATGTGACAACTATCAAAACAGGCGCGTTTAAGAAGTGTTCCGGATTGGTAGCTCTTACTTTTGAAGGTGAAAAAATAGATCCTTCATTGACAATTGACCAATATGCCTTTTATTCTTGTACAGGACTTACAGAAATAACATTGCCTGAAAATCTTGTATTTCTCGGGGCCCATGCTTTTGGTGATATTAAGGCGCTGACAAAGGTCAATGTACTTTGTGGGGGCAATGCTGTTTTAGAGAACGGAGCTTTTGCTGATGATTCAAATAATTGCTATATTATTGAATTATATTTAGGAGCGGAGGTTCCTTCTACTGTTGAAATTACAGGAGTTTTTGGTGCCTTAAATTTGGAAAAGGTTGAAGTTGCCGAAGGAAATCCTAATTTTGAGTCTGAAGACGGCGTCCTTTTTAATAAGGGTAAGACAACAATTCTTTATTATCCAAATGCAAAGAAGGGTAATTATATTATTCCTGCAAGCGTAGAAAAAATAGGTGCGGCTGTATTCAAAGGAAAACCGGAGCTGACTCAAATTACTATTAGTAAAAATATTAGTGAAATTGGTTCTGAGGCATTTTCTGAATGTCCAAAGCTTTCGGTTATCATTTTCGAGGCCGGTGGCACAAAGCCTTTAATTATCGGAGAAGAGGCTTTTTATGATTTGCCGATCAAGGAAATTCAATTGCCCGAGCGTGTTACAACTATCGGGAAAAAGGCTTTTAATGATTGTGATTATCTCACCGAATTTGTTATTCCCGAGGGTGTAAAAGAGGTGGGAACCGATGCGTTGAATGGTTGCGATCGTTTGCGTAAAGTGAAAATTTCTTCGACCGTAGAAACGCTCGGCGAGTATTCTCCGCGTATTTTTCTTCCTTTCGGTGGATTTTCTAACTGTGCAGCTTTAGAAGAAATTATCGTTGATGAAAACAATAAAAATTTTGCGTCAGTAGATGGCATCTTATACGGTAAAAAAGACGGTGTGATTTCTGAACTTTATATGGCACCGAGAAAAAAGAGCGGAAAGGTGACTATTCCAAGTAGTGTCATTAAAGTTCATACGAGTGCATTTTATGAAAATTCGGGTATAACTGAAATCGTATTCGAAGATTCCGCTAACTCAATCGAAATCGATATGGTTGCATTCGGGTATTGTGTTATGCTTCAAAGGGTGACACTTCCGAGAGGATTAACAACGATAGAGTGGGGATTGTTCATGGGGTGTACCTCCTTGGAGGAAGTGTTTATTCCCAATACTGTAACCAAAATACGTGACAGAGCTTTTGCAAACTGCTCGGACCTTACGACTGTAAATTTTGAAGAGGGAGGCAGCGAAGTACTTGTTTTTGAGGACAGCGAAAAAGTAGAATTTGTTATCGGAAAATCGCCCAGTGGAGCTGATATTGTTCAGGAGTGGGATGTTTACGGTATTTTCAAAGGCGCCGATAGTTTAGAAAATATAGAATTGCCTGAACGTACGACGAAAATAGGAGATTATACCTTCAGCGGAGTATCCTCTCTCCATACCGTTTCTCTGCCTTCTACTTTGACAACGATAGGAGCCTATGCCTTTGATTACACCGGATTGAAGAGCTTGAATTTACCTGACGGACTGGAAACAATTGGAGATTATGCTTTCCGGGCTCCCTCTGTATCGGATTATAAAATATCAACTTTATCGATTCCGGCAAGTGTTACAGCTATTGGAAAAGGAGCTTTTAGCAATAATACTCTTTTGACTCAGGTCACCTTTGCGGCCGATTCAAAACTTGAAACGATTGGAGATTCTGCATTTTCTTCTTGTGCTGCCTTGACGGAAATCGAGATTCCGGCAAGTGTAAAAACAATCGGAACAAGTGTGTTTTTAAGCTGTTCAAAATTGACCGAGATTACATTCCAGCCTGAAAGCAATTTAGCTTCTATAGGTCAGTTGGCGTTTTCTAAGACGGCCTTGACAAGCTTTTCGTTCCCCGTAAGCTCGGCTGAGAGCATCAAGTTAGGAGCAAAGCTGTTTTCGGCGTGTAAAAATCTTACTTATATTTATGTTTCTAAATCGGTTATTAGTTTGGCAAATGTTTTCGCCGACTGTAATTCTATTCAAAAAATTGAAATTGCAGACGATCATGAATCGCTTTCTTCCGACGAAGAACTCCCTATTATTTATAATAAAGATAAAACGGGCTTGCAAACTATTTACAATCAGCTTCCAGCCGGAGTATTTACTTTACCGGAAGGAATTACGTTTATAGACGAAGGGGCGTTCCAAAATCAAGTAGACGTTACTGAAATTGTTTTGCCGACTACCCTTAAAGAAATTAAAAAGAACGCCTTTGCCAATTGTACTTCTTTGCAAAGAGTAAGATTTACCAATAATACAAGCAACCTTTTAACGATTGGGCAATATGCGTTCAAGTCTTGTGAGGCTCTTGAAGAATTTATTGTTCCGGGAACCGTTACAAAAATTGACAATTATGCGTTTCAGTATTGCAAAAAATTAACCAGTGTTACGATATCTCCTAATGAAGGTATCAATATTTCCTTAGGAACAAATCTTTTTTATGGTTGTACGGGGCTTACAACCGTTGCTTTGTCGGATAAAATAACTGCGCTTAATAATTCCATGTTCTCCGGGTGTTCGGCTCTCGAAGAAATTTATATTCCTGCCGGCGTGACGAAATTACCCGATAGTCTTTTCTATGGGTGCAAAGCTTTACATACGGTTATTCTTCCGACAGATTTGGAAACAATCGGAAAGAGCGTTTTCAGCGGTTGCTCAAAGTTAACGAGCATCTCTTTACCAGAAAAAGTTACGCAAATCGGTAGCTCGGCTTTTGCTAATACCGGACTTACGGCAATTGAAATTCCTAAGGGAGTGACAAAGCTTGACTCTTCTACTTTCAGCGGGTGTGCTTCTCTTGCGTCGGTCACTTTCTTCGGAAAAGAAGTGGTAGACGGTATTCTTGTCGGAGGAGGATTGAATGAGCTTGGCGCTTCAGTGTTTAGCGGATGTACGTCTCTCTCTTCGATAGTCTTACCCGATTCTTTGAAAAAGGTCGGAAATAAAGCTTTCTATAATTCGGGACTTACTTCGATATTATTACCTCAACTGGAATCTTTGGGAACAGAGGTCTTTTCCGGTTGCGGAGCCTTAGAAAGTGCAGGCCTTCCTTCTTCGTTAAAAGAGATTCCCCAAAAAACTTTCCAAAATTGTACTGCCTTGACAGAAGTTTTATTTGCTGATAACTTAGAAAAATTGGGAAATTACGCATTTAGCAATACGGGAATTACTTCGATTATTATTCCGGAAAGTGTAACGTCTTTAGGTACATATCTCTTCGACGGATGTTTAAATCTTTCTGAGGTTACTTTACCCTCTATGCTTACCGCCATTCCGAATTATATTTTTAGAGATTGCACGGCCCTTAAAAGCATAACAATTCCCGCTACGGTGAGAACTATCGGCGCTTCTGCTTTTGAAAATACAGGGCTGACCGAAGTCGTAATTCCCGAAGGCGTGACTCAGCTCGGACGGGTATTTAATAATTGTGCAGATCTTTCAAATGTCGTTTTACCTGAATCTTTAAGAACGCTTGATGGTACTTTTGACGGATGTACTTCTTTGGTTCAAATCCAGCTTCCTTCTCAGTTAAATACATTGAAAGGAAAAGCATTTAGAAATACAGGGCTTACTTCTATTACTCTTCCCGAAGGAATTACAGCTATAGGAACTACAAGCTCAAGCTATACGTTCCAAGACTGTGCTGATTTGTCAAGTATTACTTTCTTAGGGGAAATTGTTACGATCGGATATGGTGCATTCAGTGGATGTACGTCTTTAACTTCCTTTATTATTCCCGAAACGGTTGAGACAATAGGAAGCTATGCTTTCGAAAACAGTGGAATTACTAAAATCAACATACCGGCAAGTGTAACAAAGATATTTCTTATGCCATTCCGTGGCTGTACCTCCCTCACCGAATTCGAGGTGGATGAAGGTAATAGCACCTATGGAAGAAATGCAAACGGAGCTTTGATGGAAAAGGATACGAATACTTTGTTATGTTTTCCTGCCGGGGGTTCCGGCGTTGTGGAAATCGAAGATGGCGTTATCATAGAACCGGGCGCATTTTATGGCTGCGATAAGATTACTGAAATTATTTTGCCGGATTCTATGACGGAAATCGACGGAGAAACTTTTGAGGCTTTTACCGGTCTTGAAAAAATTGCGATCCCTGCAAGCGTGAAATCGATTGGAAGCAGTGCTTTCGTAGGTTGCTCTTCCCTCGTTGAAGTTGTTTTGAATGAAGGCCTCGAAACGATCGGAAGTAGCGCCTTTGCAGAAACAGCCATCGCTTCTATTACGATCCCTGCAAGCGTGAAATCGATTGGAAGTAATGCTTTCGAAGATTGCTCTTCTCTCGTTGAAGTTGTTTTGGCGGAAGGCCTCGAAACGATTGGAAATTATGCGTTCAGACGTTCGGCCGTTAAAAATATTGTTATTCCGAGTTCTGTTGTTTCTATCGGAACGAACGTTTTTGAAAGTGCGGGTCTACTCTCTGTAGACATTCGTTGTGCGGCTGCGACATTTGGGACCAAAATATTCTATAATTGTTCGCTGCTTGAAAATGTGACTTTGGCGGAAGGAATAACATCTATCGGAAACTATATGTTCTCGGGATGTGCGGCGTTAAAAGCTATTCAGCTGCCGAAAGATTTGGCGTGGATAGGGGAATATGCATTCCAAAATAGCGGACTTATCGAAATTGAAATTCCTTCTAATGTCGTATATCTGGCAAAAAATCCGGGAACGTCTCTTCCTACAGAGACAACGAACAGCTATGCTTTTGAAGGATGTGTAGATCTTAAAACTATTGTGTTCAACGAAGGCTTGAAATTAATCGGGAAGGGTGCGTTTAAAGGATGCACTTCGCTTGAAACGGTTGAGCTTCCAAATTCTTTGGAGATTATTGGTTCAACTGTATTTAGTGAAAGCGGCTTGAAACAAATAACGCTTCCGGAAGGAGTAACTACAATCGGCGTTCAAGCATTTATGAATTGTGCGCAGCTTGAAAGCATTAGTATCTCGGAATCTGTAACGGTAATTAATACAAACGCATTTACCGGGTGTCTTTCGATGAAGAGTATTTTCATTCCGAAAACTGCCATGCTCGAGGGTACTATTATTTTCAAGGGCTGGACAAAGGACCAGACGATTTATCTTGAAGCGACGGAAGATGAGGCCGCAGAGTGGATCGATTCGGGTGCCTGGCAAAAAACTTGGAATGAGGGCTGCGAAGCTCATATCGAATATGGGTATACAAATTTATAAACTTTTGTTATGAATAATTTTGCTTATCCCCAAGAATAACCTAAACAAACTTATAGGTGCAATAGCCGCCGGTAAACCTAAATTTACCGGTAGGCTATTTTGCGATTTTTAGTCGAATTTAATTTACTTTGATAAGAAAAAGTGATATAATAAAAAGACTAAATGCAAAAATCAAATCACGTTGCCATTTTTAAAATGGCAAAGGAGATGCTTATGACAGGTGAATTATTTAAAAAATATTATTCTCGTCTGGCAAAAGAAGGATTTTTGAAGGCTCTGGTATGCGGACTGATCATAGGGTTTTCTCTGCTTTTAATATCCGCGGCCGTATTTTGGCTGGCTGATATCGAGAGATTCTGGCTGTGTATCGTGCTTTGGGCGGTCGCAACGGCAGTCGCAACTCCGATTTTTTATTATACCGCTTTTCGGCCTACAATTAAAGCGATTGCGAAAAGGGTCGACGAATTGGGGCTGGAAGAGAGAATTCTTACTATGACGGAGCTGGAAAAGGACGATTCTTATATCGCCATGAGACAGAGAGAGGACGCGAAAGCGGCCTTAAAGACGATCGATGCAAAGCGTCTGAAATTCGCGATATCCATTCCCTTGATCGTGTCCTTGTCCGTCGTCGCCGTTTTCGGAAGCGGCATGACTACCGTGGCCGCTCTCAGCGAATACGGGGTCATTAAAAAAGGCTCCGATGTCATAGACGACATCATTCAGCCCGCTCCGAAAACATTTACCATCGAATACAGAGTACAGGGAGAGGGTACGATACTCATCGAAGGACAAACCAACGAAGAAATCGGAGACAGCCCGAACGGCGGTCAGGACGATGAACAACAGAACAATCAGAATAGTCAGGACAATCAAACGAGCGACAATTCTTCAAACGGCAGCGCTGACGGGCAGGACAGCCAAACGGGGCAGTCCGACAGTCAGAGTGGCGAAACGAGCGATCAAGAAAACGACAAAAAAAATAAATGGTCTCAGAGCGTCAAAGAGGGCGAAAACTCAAAGGGCGTTTTGGCCGTCCCCGCTAAAAATTGGGTGTTTGTGAGATGGTCGGACGGCTTGGAAAATCCGTACAGAACGGAGAGCGACGTCTCTAAAAATATGACGCTGACCGCAATTTTTGAAGCGATGGACGAGGTGACAGACAAAGGGGAGCCGGAAGATCCGGACGATGCGGACGACCTGCCCTCCGATTCTGAGGAGGGGGATCCCACTCCGCCTTCCGAGGGTGAAGAGCAAGGGTCCAACAGCACCGCGGCACAAAATCAAGTGATCGACGGCAATACCTATTACGGTGGCTCGACGTTTGAAAACGCCTATCAGGAGGCTCAGGAAGAGATGGAAGAAAACGGAGAAATACCCGACGAGCTCAAAGATATTATCGAAGATTACTATAATTCAATCAAAAAATAATATTATAATATAATGCAGAAAACCGCAGCAGAGAGCCGCTGTCAAAATTAAAAACGAGGAAAAAATCATGGTTACAGAAAAAGATATTGAACAGTTTTGCAAGCAGTGCAACGAAATTTTTAAGCAGGTTTCCCGCGACGTCATTGGTCAAAAGCCCGTCGTCGAAGGTACGATTATCGCGATGATCGCAGGCGGAAACGTACTTCTCGAAGGGGTTCCCGGCGTAGGAAAAACCCGACTTGTCAGGTCGCTCGGCAGAGTGTTTGACCTGCCCTTCTCCCGTATTCAGTTCACACCCGATTTGATGCCCGCAGACGTCACCGGTACAAATATCATCGTCAAGGACGAAAACGGTAATTCTACTTTCAAATTCCAACCGGGGCCTATCTTCAATAATATCGTCCTCGCCGACGAAATCAACCGTGCGACCCCCAAGACGCAGTCCGCGCTTTTGGAGGCCATGCAGGAACATACCGTGACGGTCATGGGCGTTTCGAGAAAGCTTTCGGAGCCGTTCTTCGTCCTCGCGACACAGAACCCGATCGAACAGGACGGTACTTATCCTCTTCCCGAAGCCCAAATGGACCGCTTTATGTTCAAACTCGTCGTTCCCAATCCCAGCCTCGACGAACTTATGCAGATCGTCGACATGACGCAAAAAACCATGGACGAAGTGGCGGACAGTGTCTGCAACGGGGAACAGCTTCTCAAAATGCGCGAAACGGCCAATCAGATTCCCGTGGCGGAAGAAGTGATGCGTTATGCTATGATTCTCACCTCTGCTACCCATCCCGACAGCGAGTGTGCGTCGGAAGCGGCAAAAAAATATATTCGCGTGGGAGCCAGCCCTCGTGCGGGACAGGCGCTCATTTCTGCGGCGAAGGTTATGGCGCTCATTAAGGGAAGATTTAACGTCGCTTACAACGATATTGAGGAATTGGCCTATCCCGTTCTCCGTCACCGTATCAAGATGAATTTCGAGGCCATAGCGGAACGCATTTCGCCCGATGAAGCCATTAAGCAGATCATCGAAGAAGTGGACAAAAAATACAAGAACGGCAAGAAGTAATTAAAAAGTGCAAATACAGACACAGACGAAAGCATTATAAACTGCAAGGACGGTACAATCTGTACGGGTATAAACAGCCGAGGCGGCGCATGTGAGCTACAAGAGAGACAAAAGCTGTTCGGACGACAAATAGCAACAAAGAAATAAGAAGTAAATTAGGCATCGGAGCGTTATCATGAAAGTTTCTTATTTGAACGATCAATTTTTCAGCCGTTTGGAGACATTGGCCCTGAATCTGAAAACGGATCTCGCGGGATATTTCGGAGGAAAGCACCTCGTCAAGACTTACGGACAGACAGTGGAGTTTTCCGATTACAGAGAATATCAACTGGGCGACGATATCCGCCGTATCGACTGGAATTTATACAGCCGTTTTGAAAAGTACTTTTTGAAACTGTTCACCGATGAAAGGCAGATGCAGGTTCAAATCTTTTTGGATTGCTCAGCCTCGATGGGAAAAGAAAATCCGCAAAAAGCCGCTTATTCCGCCGCCACGGCGGCGGCTTTGGGTTTTTTGGCTGTACATAACATGGACAAGGTATCCCTGTATCTGATGAAAGAAAACGTAGCGGAAAATCCCTTCGGTACGATTATCGGCAAAAATTCCTTTTTCAGAGCTGTGAGCGTTCTCGACAATATGCAATTCAGCGAGGATACGGATATAGAAGCATGCATTATGGGCTGTCCCAATATCGGTTCCAATAATGGATTAACCGTCATCGTTTCCGATTTCTTTACGGAAAGCAACTGGAAAAAAGCCGTTGACTATCTTTGTTATAAGCATAAACAGGTGCTGCTCGTTCAAGTGCTTGCACCCGAAGAGGTTGATCCCGCCTATGACGGAAGAGTAAATCTGATCGATTCCGAATCCGTCGATTTGTCGGACACCAAAAATATGAAAATCAGAATCACGCCCGCCATGCGCAAAGCCTATGCCGAGGCGTTGAGCGACTTCAAAAAGGACATTAAAACATTTTCTTCCAAACGGGGCGCCGATTATGTCTCCGTTTGCTCCGACACTCCGATTGAAAGGATGCTGTTCGGAGAGTTGTTAAAAGTAGGTATCATGTCATGAAGCTGTTAACTCCCTTAGGGCTTCTCGGCTTATTGGGAATCGCGGTATTGATTCTCATTTATGTCATTAAGCCAAATTATCAGCAAAAAACAGTTTCCAGCACTTTTGTATGGAAATTGAGTCTCAAATACAAAAAGAAGAGAGTTCAAATCAATAAATTGAGGAATGTGCTGCTCATTCTCTGTCAGGTTTTGGTCCTGACGGCCTGTGCACTCATTTTGGCGGAACCCAATCGGGTGGTAAAGGCGGAAACGGATCCGTCGGAGGTCATTGCAATTATCGATTCTTCCGCGAGCATGAGGGCTCAAAAAGACGGGGAAAGCCGCTTTGAAAGGGCCGTGAAGAAGTCATTGAGCCTGTCCGAAGAAGTATTTTCCAATGGCGGATTGTTTTCCGTCATCTTGGCAGATGAAAATCCCTCTTTTTTGTTAAACCGAATTTCCGCCGCCGAAGAGGACAAAGTTTCCGCCGCTTTGGAGGAGCTTTTGGAAGAGGACGCCTGTACTTACGGCGCATCGAACATGGATGCGGCGATAAAGCTCAGTGAAAATATTCTGAATGAGAATCCCAAAGCGCAAATTTACCTCTATACGGATACGACGTATTCTTATGTTCCGTCGACGGTCAATCTGGTGAGCGTGAGCGAAACGGGGGAATGGAATGTCGGAATTTTGAACGCCCGCGCGGAAATGGAAGACAACTATTACGCTTTTTATGTGGATCTCGCCTGCTACGGGCAGGATATAGACGTGAAATTGACCGTGAGCGTCAGCGGACCGAATACATCGAGCAGTACGGAAAACGTCAAACCGACCGAATTTGAAACGATCGTAAAATGTTCGAAGGACAAGACCAAGACGGTGATTTTCAAAAACGAAAACGAAGTCGGCAAAGATACGGAGAACACCGTCTACGTCCCCATTCCCGATCAGAAAAGAATTTATTCCTATCAGTCCGTTCATATTTACGTTTCCGATTCCGAGACGGCGACGAGTTCATTAAACGATTCCTTTTCAGAGGACAATACTTTCGAAATTTACGGCGGGCAAAAGGAAGTTTTGAAGATTCAGTACGCGAGTTCGCTTCCCAATCCCTTCTTTTCCGGTATTCTGTTGGTTTTGCAGGATAATTTCAGCGACCGCTGGGATATCCAGATAACCGAAATTCACGAAGGCCAGCAGCCCGCTCTGAAAGGTTATGATCTCTATATTTTTGAGCATACCATGCCGGCGGAAATGCCGACGGACGGAATCGTATTCTTGGCTGATCCCGACAAAGCTCCCGTCGGTTCAGGACTTTCTTTAGGCAGAATATACGATTGTCAGGGCAGTATTCCTTTGGTTCAGGAAAATTATCACGATTTAATCAAATATATCGATGCATCGTCGCTTACGCTTTCCTATTTCACCACGCTTTCCGGCTACGATGCTTCTTATGATACTTTGCTCACGTGCAACGGGGAGCCCGTCCTGCTTTTGAAGGACGAGAAAGAAGCGAAGGTTATAGTCTCTCTGTTTAGTGTGCATCACAGTAATACACCGATCAAGTATGCGTTTCCTACGCTTATGTATAACTTATTTGAATATTTCCTGCCGGTCACGGTAAAGGGAAACGCTTTTGAGGTCAACGAAAGCGTATCTTTGAACGCACGGGGAGAAAATCTCGTGGTTTCGGGATATGACGGTCAAGAACAGTTAGAGTTCGATACTTTCCCCGCAACGTTGAAGGTGAGTATTCCCGGAACGTATATCTTGACGCAGGTGACAGATTTCGGGAAAAAATTATCGGAAAAAATTTACGTCAGGGTGCCAAGAGCAGAAAGCAATATCTGGAATTCGGCGGACAGTTTATCGGAACCGAACAGGAAAGAGACGGATGAGGATTCCTACAAAAACCTCATCGTGTATTTCGCTGGGGCTTTGGTGGCGCTTCTGTTTATCGAGTGGCTGCTTCAATCCCGTGAAAGCATGTAAAGGAGGCTGAAAGAACAATGCAGAATTTTCAATTTGCTTTTGACCAACCTCTTTGGTTTTTGCTTCTGATTCCTGCGCTCGCTTTGACGGTCGTTCCCTATTTCATGCTGTCCAAAAAATACAGAAGAACGAGAAATCGCATTGTATCGATGATACTTCATACCTTTATCATGGTCTTTGCGGTCTCCGTTCTCGCGGGAATCATGTTCACCTATACGGTTCCCAACAAAGACAACGAAATTATCCTTTTGGTCGATGTCTCCAATTCGGAAGAAAGCGCAAAGGAAAATCGGAACGAGTTTATCAAAACTGTTTTGGACGACAGCCGATATGACGGATATACGGTCGGTGTCGTAACTTTCGGTTTCGACCAGCGATACGCCGTACAATTGACCGATGATATCGACGGAATCTACGATAATTATATCTCTGCTCCTTCTCCCGACGTCAGTGCGACCAATGTCGCTGCCGCCTTGACCTATACGAAAGGGCTGTTTCAACATCCTGAATCGGGAAAAATAGTTCTGATCACCGACGGCAAGGAGACGGACGAAAAAGCCGAGGACGTCATTTCTTCCGTTCTCGCACAGGGGATTAAAGTCGATACCGCGTATATTTCTTCCGAAGCCCAAGGAGATATTGTGCAAGTGAGCGGCATGGAGCTGCCCGATTATCACGTAAACATCAATGAGGAGTGTTCCATAGAGGTAACGATTCAGAGCAAGCAGTCTCAGACAAAAGCGACAATTCAGTTGTCCGATAACGGTGAAATCAATTCCGAAAAGGACACGCAGACGGTGGATCTCGTCAAAGGAACGCAAACGATATCATTCAAGCATACCTTCTTGACGGACGGGCTGCACAGATTAAATTTAAAAATCAGTGTCGACGAAAAAGAGGAATTTCAGGAAAATAATGAATATTATTCCTATTTCAACCTCGAAATCTTCAATGAGATTTTGATTTTAGAAAGGGTGGACGGAGAGTCGGCCGCTCTTCAAAAAATACTTACAGAAAATAAGGCCTATGACGTGGAAGTTAAGAAAATCAGTTCCGCAAAGGCGGAGGAACTGACGCTCGACGCTCTCCGCGGATACGATCAAATCATTTTGAACAATATCGCCAATGCCGATATGCCCGAAGGGTTCGACGAGGCTCTGTATTCTTATGTCTACGATTACGGCGGAGGTTTGTTCACCGTAGGCGGAAACAAACTTGATTCCGCTGGGGAGCCGGTGGCAAACGCCTATAACCGTGAGGATATGTACGGAACTTTGTACCAGCAGATGCTTCCCGTACAGGCGATCAATTATACCCCGCCCGTGGGAGTTATTGTCATTATCGACCATTCCGGTTCCATGGCGGGAGATCCGCTCGAATATGCAAAGGCAGGGGCTTCTACCTGTGTCGCGGGGCTTTCCGAAAGAGATTATTTCGGCGTCATGACTTTGGATAAGGATTACAATACCGTTTTGCCTTTGACGCGCCGCACGGAAGAATCTAAAATTCTCGCGGCGATCGACGGTATCGAAAATGCGGAGGGCGGAACCTTTTTTAACGACGCCATAGTAAGCGCGGGGCAGCAGCTCAGTGCATTGACCGTGGTGGATAAGAAGCATATCATTATCGTGACGGATGGTGCCGTTCAAGAATCGGAAAAGGCCGTCTACGAGGAGACGATCGATAAGCTCTATAAAAATAACGGCATTACCCTGTCGATTGTAGGAGTCAATATAACTCAGAGCTCTTCTTTTGCAAAGCTGATGCAATCGGCGGCGGAGATAGGACACGGAAGATTTCTTCCCACGACGAACCCTCAAGATATTACCCGTTTGATGCGGGAAGATTTGGCAGCTCCCGAAATTACGGAAGTGATTCCCAAAGAGTTTCAGCCGACGATTGCCAAGCCGTCTTCCCCCGTCGTAAAGGGGATCGAAGTCGGAGAAGGCGTCGAAGGCCTGAATAAAATGACCGTAGCGCTCGGCGGATTCTACGGAACGAAAGCGAGGAGCGACGCGGAATTGATTCTGGTCGGAGATTACAACGTTCCCGTCTACGCACAATGGAAGTTCGGAAAGGGCATGGTCGGCAGCTTTATGTGCGACCTGAACGGTACATGGTCTTCCGATTTTATGGACGACAAAAACGGAAAACAGTTTATTTACAATGTCGTCAATAATCTGATGCCGACGCAGAGTATTCGGCCGAACGATTTTGAAGACGGAAAGATTACTTTGACCGAAGAGAATTATATCAACTATCTCAGTATCACGGAAAAGCCCGACGAGGGCGGCAGTATCAACGGACAGATCATTCGCCTTCTTCCCGACGGAAAGGAGGAAGTCGTCGCTTCTCTGACGGAAAACTCCGCGGAAAATTCTATCGGCTATGTCACGTCCTGCCTGAGTGCAAGCAATAATTACAGCAGATGCACGTTTGTCATCAAGCAGAGCGGAATTTATAAGATAGTCGTCAATAAATGCGATGCCGACGGAAATGTTGTCTCTACAACAGCGCTTTATAAACGGTTATCCTACTCGAAAGAGTACGATACGTTCTTAGAGGAAAGCTCGGCAGAGCTTGAAGCCGGGCTCGAACAGCTGGCGGGAAAGGGAGGCGGTTCCAAAATTGAAAATCTGGACGATCCCATCGAAATTTTCGCTGACTTTGTGACCGACTTCCCCAAAGAGTTCGACCCTAAACCTGCTTTGATCATTGCGGCCATCGTTTTGTTCCTGTGCGATATTGCTGCCAGAAAGTTCAAGTTCAAATGGATTCACGAGCTTATTCGCGAACACAAAAATAAGAAATCGTCTAAATAAATTCGGAAAAGCCGTGCGGACTTTATTTCTGCACGGCGCGTTTCCCTTAAAAGGTTTTAGACGCTTATCCCCTTCAAGGAGAATATTATGAAAAAGCCCAAAATCGTCGTTGCATTGGTCTTAATGATATGCTTCCTGCTTTCGGTCTTTGCCGCCTGCGGTACAAGTACTCTTCCGGTTCCTACGGGTATCGACGTGGACAGCGTCGATTACACGATGACTTGGGAGGCCGTCCCTCAGGCGCGCCGTTATGCAGTGGATATCAAAGATGTCGACGACGGAGAATACAGCAAAAATACGACGTCAAGGGAAGAAAAGTTTTCACTCTCTGAACTCGGAGACGGAGATTATGAAATCAGAATAAAGGCGCTCGGAGACGGTAAGGTTTATCAGGATTCCGAATGGTCTGAGGTCTACTATTTTCACAAGGAAAAAGAGAGCGGCTGTATTTATACGCTAATCGACAACGATACAGCTTATCAACTCACAAAGGCCGGAACAGCTACCGGAGATCTCGTCATCGAGGACGTCTACCGCGGAAAGCCCGTGACAAAAATCGCAGACGCTGCTTTCAGAGGAATCACGGATATTACGAGCGTCGTCGTGGGAAAAAACGTGACCTCGATCGGTGCCAATGCTTTCTTTAACTGCGAATGGATTGCTTCCGTAACGTTGCCTGACTCACTGACTTATATCGGTTCCGCGGCATTCCAAAATTGCAGACGACTCACAAAAATCGATATTCCTTCGGGCGTATCCGTCATAGAAGAATCGACCTTCGCTTATTGTACGGGGCTCGAAGAGGTCAATTTGAACAACGTTCGGGAATTGGGAGAAAGAGCCTTCACGAATTGTTCCGCACTCAAAGAAATCGTTATTCCCGATTCGGTCGTAACCATCGGCCCGGAAGCCTTTTCCGTCGCCAGCGCCTTGGAGTCCGTCACCTTGGGCAAAGGCGTGGAGACGATCGGAAACAGCGCCTTTTATCAGTGTCTCGCTCTGAAAAGCATCATATTCGCAGACGAAGGGAATTTGAAGAAAATAGATAATGCGGCATTTTCCCATACCGCGTTTTCCGAAATATCCCTTCCGGAAGGATTGACCGATATAGGCAACAATGCTTTCTTTAATTGCGAAGAGCTGGCGGAGGTGTCTATTCCCGACAGTGTGACGCATGTGGGCGCGTATGCCTTCGAGGAGACGAAAATTTACTCGTTACAGGCTTCGGAAACCTATATTTATGCCGATGATTGGCTCGTAGGCGTTAGCGAAGGACAAAAATCGTCGATTGAAAATATTACCGAAGACTCTTTGAAGGACGGGGTGACGGGAATTGCGGATTGGGCTCTCTCCCGCATTGAAAATCTTCTGACGGTGGATATTCCTTCGACTGTCAAAGCGATCGGAAGTTATTCCTTTGCTCAGTCTCCGAAATTGTGGCGGGTAATTATTCCCGAAAATAGTGTTGAAATTATCGGTGACGGAGCCTTTTACGAGTGTGGGGTTTTGATGCAGGTTTCCTTGGGTGAGGGCTTGAAAAGGATCGGAAGCAAGGCCTTCTACCAATGTGTAACTTTGAAAAATAACGAGGTGGTTTCTCTGATTCCCGATTCCGTAACTTCAATTGGAAGTGATGCCTTTAAGGAGACGGGCTTGTGGGATTCACCGGACGATTCGGGAGTCGTATACGCCGGAAATTGGGTGGTAGGCTTTAACGGCAGCAATCTCGGATCCATTTCTTTGAAAAAAGAAACGGCCGGCATTGCCGATTACGCCTTTTATCGGTGCACGACTTTGGAGACAGTTTCCGGTCTCGCCAATGCGAAATATATCGGCCGCGGTGCGTTTTACGGCTGTACGGCTCTGGCTACCGTAACGCTCAACCGAAATTTGAAAACGATAGAAGACTATACATTCTACAAATGTTCTTCTCTGTTCAGTATCGGCTTGCCTGCGACCTTGAAAACAATCGGACGCTCTGTTTTTTATGCTTGCAGCAACTTAAATGAACTCGATCTGTCGGGCTCTATGGTCGAAAGTATCGGCGAATATGCCTTCTTTAATAATCTTAACTTAAAAAAGGCGGATTTGGGCGAAAGTTTGACGGAGATCGGGAAGTGTGCGTTCTATGGAAATTCCTCTTTGACAGAATTGACAATCCCCGATTCGGTGACGACGATCGGCTATCGCGCTTACAGCATGTGCAGCGCTTTGAAGCAGGTTCGGATCGGCGCAAATGTCGCGGAGATAGGTGAATATGCGTTCAGCTCCTGCACGGCTTTGGAAAATATCGTCATTCCCGGTTCCGTTAAATCCATAGGAGATTACGCATTCCTGAATTGTGCGGCCGTTACAGAGCTCACATTGGAAAACGGCGTGGAAAATATCGGAAATTATTCCTTCTGCGGGTTGGAAAAACTCTCTAATCTGGTAATTCCTCAAAGCGTAAAGAATATTGGGAACGCGGCGTTCCGCGGCTGTTATAATCTCGCGTCGGTCGTGATTCCCGAAAGCGTGAATCAGATCGGAGTCCATGCCTTCTATGCCTGTTACAAAATGACTGTGTTTACGGACGCAGACGGGCTTCCCGAAGGTTGGAACAAACGCTGGAATTCCTCCTTCTGCTCCGTCGTTTGGGGCTGTGAACTGTCGGAGGATCAAGCCTATGTGGTTTCCGTGACTATGGACGCCGAAGCGCTCGAAAATGCCGAGGCGCTCGGCGGCATCGGGGGCCCTGCCCGCAGCGGATACACGTTCTCCGGTTGGGCAATCTCAGAGGGTGGACCGGTCGTCTATAAGGCCGAAGAGCTTGCGTTCGTTCCCACGGGAACCGTCTTATATGCCGTATGGACTGCAAACTGAGAATGGCCCTCGGATAAAATGGCAGAGCTGCCATAAAATCACACGGTTGAGGAGCAATATACTTTTTGTCCGATAAAATACATATTTATATGTGCAATTCGGTATTGTGATTTGTTTGACACTTGGAATAGAAAAGTGCTATAATTTGGAATAGAAAAGTGCTATAATGATATAAGTATTTATATATAGTCACAGTGTTGCCTTTATTCAAAGGAGTAAGGAAGAAATGAGAAACATCAAAAAAGGCCTGTTAACGCTTCTGATGCTTTTGGTGGGTGTAACCTGCCTTTTTGCCGTTGCTTGCAAAAAGGAAAATAAGGTCGAATACATATTTGACACCAACGGCGGAAAAGAAATCGCGAATGTCTCCGTCGAAGTAGGAACGGAATACACGCTTCCCACGCCCGAAAGAGACGGATACGAGTTTGAGGGCTGGTACCTCACGGAAGATTTTACCGGAGAACCGGTAGTTACGGTCGTCGCCGAAGAGGGGCAGACGTATTATGCGAAATGGGCTCAGCTTTTCGCCATAACCCTGGAATTGGACGGCGGAACGTTGGCTGAGGGAAGTACGCTCTATCTGAAAGCGGGGGCAAACGTTTACGACTTTATGCAGAGTTATACCCCGACAAAAGAGGGACTTACTTTTGGGGCTTGGTTTTTAGGAGAGAAGGAGCTTCCCAAAAATACAAGAATGACGGAAGAGGGAATCACCCTTTCCGCAAAGTATAAAGTAGCTTATACGATCGAAATCTATAAACAAAATCTCGCTCTGAACGATTACGAAAAAGATGCGGAGAATATCGTCGGGTCCGATTATGTGGGTATCGAATATACCTGCGAACAGTCGTTTACGGGATTTAAGCAGACGAAGCACGAAGGAGAGATCACTTCAAGAGTATTGTCCGCAAATGCTTCGGAAAACATCTTTAAGCTGTATTTTGACCGCGAAAAATACAAAGTCAGTTTTAACACGAATTATCCGGGAGATTCCGAGGACGAAACATACTCTTTGGAAACCGTATACGGCAAAGCGGTAGAACTTCCCAAAGATTATACGTTTGGGGGATATCTCCTTACCGGCTGGTCGACGAGCGCGAGCGGAAGCACGGCGGATTATAAAGTAGACGCTATTTCCGATTCTCTCTACAATAAAGACGATTCGACGACGGCTTCGGACGATACGTTTATTCCCGAAAGAAATACGACCTTATACGGCGTATGGCAACAGGGCTATACCGATATGTTCGGCGGGAGCGATTATATTTATCTCCTCGACGAAACTTCACAGGATATCTATTTATCCCGCGGAAATGTATTTTTCAAAGGTACCTATCGCGACAATAAAACATTTATATTTCTCGATAAAAACGAGGAGATTATTCGGGAGGGAAAACTTTTCGACGGCGGAACTTATTGTTATTACGACGAAGCCCGTCCGGATACGGTAGCAACTTTCTTTAAGATGGGCGAAGGGCTGAATGAAAATATCAAGCTGTATTTCGACGCCTATAACGGAATCACTTATTCCGCTAAAAACGAGGAAGGGATAAACGAAAATTCCGAAGGCTCTTACGTTATCGACGAAAACGGATTTTATATCTCAACCTTTACATCCGGCCAATTGAGCGGCCAAACTTTGACGATTGCGCTCAATATCGCGACAACGTCGGCAGGAACGGAAACGACGGCCTTTTTAGTCCGTAACGATGAAGAATACGACATGGGCGTGCTCGTTCGTTTCGGGGTAAGCAACGGCGAAATCGTCTATTATCGGAATAATATTTATGCTATAATATTAGACGGTTTCGGTAATGCGGCTTATAATACCGGTTCTTCTACTACAGCTTATTATTACACGACGGACGAAGATGGGACGATCACGCTTTTCGATACAGAAACGCTTTCGGCGGTCTTGGCCCTCCGCATTGTGGAAATAGGGGACCAAAAGGGTTATATGCCTTATAGTGCCGGCCTCGATCAGACGTTCGTTGCCGATTCGGGCGCGACGCTGACGACGGACGGATTATATCGGGTGACCTATAAAGACGGAAATACGACGATTGAAGGGTTCTATACGGCGGAAAATTCTGCTTTCGGCGGCGTAATCGTAAGATTTTCGGACAAACAAGAAGAGTATACCTTTATGCTTTCGGCTACCACCGAAAACGTGGACGGCGAAGACGTTACCAAATATTCGTTCGAAAAGAAACCGTCGGGATATGCCGAATATTTGTATAACCAAGGCGATAAGGTTTATAAAGCACCCCTGCTCGTCATCAACGAGGCGGAGAACGTCGAAGCGTCCCTTTACGGCGGCATTTTTGGATATAATTCCGTAACTTACGTAAAGGTTTCCGAGGGTACCGTCGAATATGACGAGGAGACCGGGCTCTATACGTATACAGTTTCTAAACATATCGATCCTGAAGAGGAAATTTCGAAGGATCCCGTCGACCTTGAAACAGTAGACGTGATCGTGTTCGGGCTCGATTCCCAGCTTACCTCGTATAACATCGCCTATTGGTATTCTTATTCTTCGGGATCGGGCGGTGCTCCTACCACCCTCTCCAAAGAATATAAATCCGAGGACGGGAAAGAGACTCTTACGTTGGTCGGAGGATTTGCGGTCTATCGTTCCGGTGAGAAGATGATTACGGGGCTCTATTCGACGAGTAACGGCGTGACGGTCGTCTCTACGGCGGAAGGGACCATGTATTTCGAGCTGAACGAAGAAAAAATGACGTTTATCAAGTTGGAGAGTGTCCCGTATAATGCTTACCTTCGGAACGTCGACGGAAGTATGGATAAAAACGTATATATCCATTTCGACGGAAAGGGCAACGCGGTTTATACTGTCGTCACTGAGGACGAGGAGGGCGTCGAGAGTAAGAAAGAAATTTCGGGAACGGTGGAAGATACGGATAGAACTACCGATTTCGGGTCTGTTATCTCCGTATTCAAATCGACGGAAAAAACTTTTGATTTCTTGCTCTTGTCTAATTCCTCTAACGTATTCTTTGCTCCGTATAATGAAGCGTATAGCGGGGAGTATTCCGGTGACGGAATTCTGACGCTGGACGGATTTGGGTTCAAGGCCTCCTGGCTCGACGGAGGTAAGACTTATGAAGGGACGTATTCCGCCTCCGAAAATCTTGTCTATATCGCTTTCGAAGATCAATATCGCTATTTCGATATAGACTCCGAAAATAAAACCTTTACAGTCCGCGGAAAGGAATATGCGAATTATATCCTTATCGACAATCAGCTCTCGTCGGGAATTTATATCGAACTCGACGGATACGGCAATCTGAAAGTATATACTTTGGAAAAAAATGAGAGCGGAGAGACTGCGCCGAAATATATCGACGAAAACGGCTCTTATGAAATCGACGGCGACGTTTATACGCTCCACTATAACGACGGAAGCAAAGATGTCGAGCTGACGGGAAAACTTGCGGTCATGGTCAGCGGCTCTACCGCGTACAATGTCTTTGTCGTCATTCGCGACGAAGCGGTTCAAACGTACGTCAATGCGGAAGATTGGTCGGTCCTCATTCTCGATAACTTGGGCAACGCGACAAAATACACCGAGAAGGGTAAAAAAGAGGTCGGTTCCTACACGTTGATTACGGACGAATTGCTCTACTATGTAAATTCCGAGGGGACGGACGCTTGCATTTATCATTACGATACGGAAGCGGGAAGCGCCACACCTATTAAATTTACGCCCACCGCCTACTATACAAAAGACCTCGAATCCCTGGTATTCTCTCAATACGGATTCGCTATCTTTAACGGAGAAACGCGGTATTATTACAATATCGACGAAAATAACGAGGTCACTATTTATCGTCAGGCGAAAACCGGTGAAACGGCGAATGCTTACGGATTTAAGGAAGAAGATTTCGGCAAGTTTGCCGATACGACAACATACGGCGGAAAGACGTATTACAAAAACAACGGTTACGACCTTACCTTTACCCGCGGCGAGGAGGGTGAGAAGGTTAATAACTATCCTGTATTAGTGAACGAAGGAGAAGAATCCCACCTTTATGCGTTGGAAGATTTGATCTTCACTCCTTCCGGCGGGACGGAATTCAATGTAAACGGTACGGTAAAAATTAACGGGGTGGCATATAAATGTTACGTCGTCCGTACGGATACGGAAATGTATGTAAGAATAGATGTAGGCCTTGGCTATTATCGCTTTGATATATCCGTTGACTATACGGGCGCTGATGAAGACGGTCGGGGCGTGGGTACCTATATCGTAACGGGACTGAGCAGGGTTATTGAGGCTCCTTCCTATTCTTATCTTACCATGTACTATCAATTCCTCATTCAGGGATATTTGTTCGACAACGTTATCGGTGAGCTCTCCATTAATACCGTATACGACGAGGCAGGAGCCGAAACCGAGACCTATTTTGCGGGTACGTTCGGACAGCTTTCCGGAATTTACGACATAAACGGAAAACCTGTGACCGTCGAGCACGAAGTATTGAGCGAAGAGGAAGCTTCTCCGAGCCAAAGCGGATTATATATGATCGAATTTGAGCTTGATGACGGCTATACTTACCGTATTCGCTTCGAGCTTGAAAAGCACGAAATCTTTGGCGTTTATGCTTATCATCTGTATGCGTTCACTCGCGTTCAGCAGATGGAGTACGGCGATTACAGCTTCGAGGTGGAAAGAGTCGTTGCTACCGAGCTCAATTCTCTGACGGCAGGCTCTATCTTTACCGTTTCGGATTTGAAAAAGAACGGCGAGTCGGTAGAAAATGAGAACAGCGTTACCAGCGTCGTTCAGATTGATGGTGTGGTATACTATATCGTCAGAGAGAAAGATGATGCCGGAAAGATCACTTCGACCGTATATTATAAAATCGAGCTTGTTGCCGAGGACGCGGGAACAGTTCCCGACACTGAGACTGAAATTATCGGGGCTTATGAGTCGGCAACCGTGACGGAGGAACAAATTACGACAATTTCTTCCGCCGATGGGAAATCCTTTATCGACGTCACTTCGGAGGATAAAGTGTTCCTCGTTTCTGTCAACGGAAGTCTGTTCGGAGTAAAAGAGAATATTTCTCACGACGAGGCGACCGGAATTTATACCGTAGTGCTCTATTCTAATGAGACGCTTAAAATCGAAGTGAAAGACGGAGTTCTCGGAGAAATCACGGTGGTGGAAGATACGGAAGAAAGTTCGTCTGCCGCATAAGTTAAAAGATTGGAAGGGATAAAATAATGACGAAATTCAAAAAAGCAGCTATAAAGACACTCTCTTTTGTAGGAGCCGTAAGTTTTATATCGGGCGTGTTTTCCAGCAGTTTTAAGGACGTTTTAGCTGATGACGTTTCAAATGCCGGTGAAAAGACTGCGTCCGTTTCCAAATTGACGGGCGACATAAAGACCAATCAGGAAGATTTTTACGACAAGAACGCCATTTTCAAATTGCCGGAGGACATTTCGCCCAGCGAGGAAGTGTCCATCATCGTGACGATGAGTACAGACTCGATTATGGATTCCTACCGTAAAAGCGGCAGCAGTCAAACATTGAGCGAATACACGTCTTCGGCCGAGGCGAGCAAAGTTTCTTCCAATGTCGCCGATGAACAGGCTGAGCTGGTCAAAATTCTGAATAAGTCGCGCGTAAATTATACGCTCGGCGAGACTTACGATACCATTTTAAGCGGCTTTGAAATTACCATTCAGGCCAAAGATTTTGAAAAGGTCGGCAAACTTTTGGATTCCAAGGCGAATCTGATCGTAGGGGAGACCTATGCTCCTGCGGAAACAGAAGTCGTGACCAATGAAGTCGACGTCTACGAAACGGGTATTTTTGACAGCTCTGAATCGGAATATCAGGGCGACGGTGTCGTTGTCGCTATTTTGGATACGGGGCTCGATTATACGCATTCTGCTTTCAGCGTAGATAATTTTACCACTACGAACGAAGCGTTTACTTTGGACAATGTCTCTGAAAAGGTAAACGATACGCTCGCGGCGGATTTTACACCCGGACTTACGGGCGAAGACGTTTACGTCAATAAGAAGGTCCCTTACGCCTACGACTATGCGGATAAGGACCCCGATGTGCTTCCTATCGATTCTGAACACGGCACGCACGTCGCCGGTATTATCGCCGGAAAGGACGACCGTATTACCGGCGTTGCGCCCAATGCGCAGCTCGCCATTATGAAAGTATTTTCCGATACACAGACCGGCGCAAAGACCTCTTGGATTTTAGCGGCTTTGGAGGACTGCGTCAATCTCGGAGTAGACGTCATCAATATGTCCCTCGGTACGGCCGCAGGCTTTACCAGAGAAGTAGATGAAGAGAAGGTAAGTGAAATTTACGACAGTATCCGCGAAGCGGGGATCTCTTTGATTGTGGCGGCCGGAAACGATTATAATGCGACGTTCGGTTCCGAAAAGAACGGAAGCAATGCTTTGACCAGTAACCCCGATTCCGGTGTCGTAGGATCTCCTTCGACCTATGAGGGCGCTTTGTCCGTCGCTTCCGTCGACGGCGTAAAGACCCCGTATCTTCTCTATAACGACGAAATCATTTATTTCCATGAGGCCTCTACTTCGTCCGCAAAGACGAAGGACTTTGTCGACGACATCTTAAAGACTGTCGGAGACGGTGTAACGAGCCATGACTTTGAATATGTCACCATTCCCGGCGTCGGACGGCCCTCGGATTATATAGAATCCAAGGAATTTTATAAAGGAAAGATCGTCCTTGTAAAGCGCGGCACCACGAACTTTGAAGATAAAGTCCGCGTGGCTCTGCAACAGATCGGCGCAGCCGGTATCATCATTTATAACAATGTTTCGGGTACGATTTCCATGTCCGTCGGCTCCAATACGGGTGCGGTGTGTTCCATTTCCCAAGAAGAGGGCGAAATGTTGGCCGCTGCCGGTTCGGGAGTCCTTCGGGTCAGCAAGGAACAGGTCGCGGGACCGTTTATGTCCGATTTCTCCTCTTGGGGACCTACCTCCGATTTGAGGATTAAACCGGAAATTACGGCACACGGCGGCGAAATCCTTTCTGCCGTTCCCGGACAGGACTATGACAGATTGTCCGGTACCTCCATGGCTGCTCCCAATCAGGCGGGCGCCACTGCTCTCATTCGCCAATACGTGAAATACAGCGGCACATTCGGAGAGCTTTCCAATACCGAAATTACGGCGCGCGTGAATCAGCTCATGATGTCTACGGCCGATATTGTCTATAATAAAAACGGGCTCCCTTATGCGGTCAGAAAGCAGGGGGCAGGACTCGTCAATATCAATAAAGCCGCAACGTCTGCAGCCTATCTTACGACATATGATAAGAACGGCGAGACCATGGATAAGACCAAGTTCGAGCTCGGCGACGACAAAGAACGCACCGGCGTCTATGAAATGACGTTCGATATTCATAATATCAGTCAGTCGTCCGTTTCCTATAACGTCGACGCGATCGTCATGAGCGAAGGCGTGAGCGAAATTTATACCAGCCACAGCGATCGTACCGTGACGCAGGACGGATATTTGCTTTCCGGAGCAAAGACGACCGTTACGGCCGTTCAAAACGGGCAGCAGAGCGGCAATTCCGTGACCGTGGCGGCGGGAAGTTCCGCTACCGTTACGGTAAAAATCGTCCTCTCCGAAGAGGATAAGAAATATATCGCCGATTCGTTTGAATATGGCATGTATGTAGAAGGGTTTATCACTCTTGAAGCGACGAGCGGAACGGACGTAGACTTGAATATTCCCATGCTCGCGTTCTTCGGAGATTGGGAAGAAGCGCCCGTATTTGACGAAGAATATTACGACACCAACGTCGATGAAATCGACTCCGGAAAAGATCCGGAAGATAAGCTGATGGCGGACGCCTATGCGACGCGGGTTATCGGCGGACTTTACAGCGATTATATCGCCACGCTCGGTTCCTATTATTTCGTGCAGGATCCTTCCGCCACGCAAATAGCGGCAAATAAAGAACATATCGCCATTTCCAATCAGACGGGCGAATCCGGCTCCATCAACAATATTTACGGTATTTGGGCGGGCTTGCTCCGAAACGCGAAAGAAGTGAATATTTCCATCGTAGAGGATTCCACGGGCAGAGAAATATTCAATAAGACGAGCTATAACCAGCGCAAGTCGTGGAGTTCGGGCAATACGATTTATCAGTCGTCCATAGACGTCGATTTCAGTGCTTTGGAGCACAACTTAAAAAATAATACAAAGTATAACGTCAAAGTGACGACATACATAGATTACGGTGATAAAGAATCTCAGGATCAGGCGAATGTCCGCAATACCTTTGAATTCCCGCTGTATATCGATTTCGAAGCTCCCGTTGTAACCGACGTGGTCTATCGCACGGAATACGACAGGACGACAAAGAAAACAAAGCTCTTTGCCGATTTGAACATCTACGACAATCACTACGCCATGAGCGTACAGATCGGACAGGTTACTCCTGCGGATCCGAGTTCGGGATATACGCTCTCCATGAGCTCTTTCGGTAAGTATATGACGCCCGTCTATTCGTCTTTCAATTCGACTTCGACGGTGACGATCGAACTGACCGATTATATCGAACAGATCAGAAATTCCGTCGGATACGACAAGAACGGAAATTTAGTAAATAATAATTCCTTTGTTGCTACCTGTTACGATTACGCGATGAATTTCGCGACGTATGAAATTACGCTTCCTGACGAATTCCTTTCCATGGCTTTTGCAGAGGATGAAATCAGGCTGAGTCCAAATGAAACGAAGCTCATCGACAGCGAAGTTTTGAAATTCTATCCCGAAACCAGCTGGCTGCAAGTTCTCGATTTTGAAAGCTCCGATCCCGATATCGCGGACGTCGTCAATCAGACGATTATCGCGAAAAAGAGCGGTACCGCTACGATTACCGCCATCGGATACGACGAGGACGGCAATAAAGTGACCGCGGATGTGAATGTAAAGGTTCTCGCAGAGGGCGAGGAAGGATATAACGGCGGATATTCCGTTCCCGAAGTCAGTAAATTTACGCTCACCGGATATAAGACGAATAAGGCTTATTATTCGACGTCCTCCGACGAGAGAGAAATCGGTCTGACGGGCGGAAACTATGATTTTGACGGAGATTACAGCCTTTCGATGTTCCCTTCGGAGAGCGTGACTCTCGAATACAGTCTGGATTCCTATTTCCCCGAAAGAACGGAGGTCATCTATAAATCGGGGAACGACAGAATAGCGACGGTTTCCGAGGACGGGACGATCGTCGCACAGGCGGAAGGAACTACGATTATTTCCGTAAATGTGCTCTTTGACGGAAAACCGACCTTCTATTCCGGCAACGTGACCATTACGGTAAAAGATCCGTTTACTACAAACAGTATTTATCTGATGTCCTACAAGGGGCTCGGCGGGGAAGTGACAATTCCCGACGACCGCGGGGTTACGACGATTTATGCCTATGCATTCTCCGGATACGAATATGTGGATAAAGACTTATCTGCCGGAGACGTCATCAACGACGAAGATCCCTATTATCTCAAACAGCAGTATATCGGAGACGACACGATTACAAAAATCGTCATTCCCGAAGGCGTCGAAGAAATTCAGCAGTATGCGTTTGCAAATCTGACGGCGCTCGAAGAGGTAGTTCTCCCTACATCCTTGAAGAAAATCGGCGTGGGAGCATTCTTCGGCTGCAATAAGCTGAAAAAGATCAATCTCGAAAACGCGAAGTTTATCAATGAAAAGGCTTTTTCCGGCTGTGCGCTCGAAGAAATCGATCTGAGCTCTGTCGTCGCAATCGGAAACTATACCTTCGAAAGCTGTAAGCTCAACTATGTCGAGTTGCCTGCCTCCTCTCAGTCTCTCGGCGTCGGCGCATTCTATAAGAACGATTATCTGACCAGCGTCGAATTCCGGGCACCTAAAATCAAGATCGGCTCCTATGCGTTCGCCGAATGTGCACAGCTCGGTTCCGTCGATATCAATGCGGCCGTCATTTCATCCTATGCCTTCCAAGGCTGTACGAGTCTTGGCGATGTTACGCTCGGAAAAGACGTGGCCGTTATCGGCGAATATGCCTTTGCCGGAACAGCAGTTTCTGCCTTCGAGCTCGCTGCGGGAAATACCGCTTTGACGGCGGGAGAGAACGGGGCGCTGCTCTATAAGAATACGGAAGAGGGCAAAGAGCTCGTTCTTGCGGCGCCCGAATATGCGTGGCCGAATAACACGGTTACTACGGATGCGACGTCTATCGCTACCGGCGCATTTGCGGGAAACACAAAAATTTACTATGTCAATGCCGATAATGTGACGAAAGTCGGTTCGTATGCTTTTGCGGATTGCTCCAATCTGAGACAGGTTTCCATGAAAAATGTCGAAACGATCGGAGATTATGCCTTTGCCGCTACGGCTATTACGGCTACCCCTGACCTTTCCAATGTCTCTTCCGTCGGCGACTATGCCTTTGTCTCAACAAAGATTACTTCCGTCACGGTCGCTGACAATACGGAAATCGGCAATTATGCTTTTGCTCTCTGCGGAGCATTGGAAAGCGTAACGATCGGTAATAACGTTACTGTCGGAGAATATGCGTTCTATTGCCCTGTTTATATTCTCAATGTAGAAGCGACGAGCAGCAATAAGTACTATACGCCTTATACTTATGAAGTGAAAAATGAAAAAGGAGAAGTCGTTCAGACCTTTGACTATTATCGTTATAACTTCAATGCAGGCGTGACTTCAAAACTTACGAAAGTGACGATCGGCGATGGGGTAACGCTCGGGAATCATGCGTTTGACGGAAATGCAAAGCTTACCTCTCTTACGTTCGGAAGCGACGCAAAAATAGGCGACTTTGCGTTCTTTAACGCGGCAGCGCTTAAAAACGTCGATTTGTCCAGAGCAAAGAGCATCGGCGCTAATGCATTCTCGGGCTCGGTAGAACCGGATATAGAAATAATACAAATGAGTACCGGGAATGTTGCGCGGCCCGCCTATAAGTGGGAGTATAAGGAGGGGGGGCTCGTTGCATCCGACTACTTTACCACCCAATTTGCACCTGCGTTTACGAAAGCGGATTTGACGAATGCTACCTCGGTCGGAGAATATGCGTTTGCGAATAACGAAGCGTTGACGACGGTCGTCATCGGGTCGGGACTGACGGAAATCGCAGATTATGTATTTGCGAATTGTATAGCTCTTTCCTCCGCCGAACTGCCCGAGCAAATCGGCAAGGTCGGGAATTATGCGTTCTTTAAGACGGCTCTTACCGAAGTCGAGCTCGGAAGCGTTTCCTCGATAGGAGAATATGCTTTTGCGCAGACCGATTTGACGAAGGCGGTGCTGAAAGCGGGCGTTACCATCGGAGACGGGGCATTTGCTTACTGTTACGATTTGGCGACTGTGGAAAATCTTTCCGCGGTCAATACGATCGGCGCTTCTGCCTTTGCGGGAACGGCTTTGACCGAAGCCATTCTGACCGATGTGACTTATATAGGAGACTTTGCGTTCGGCGATTCCAAAATTACGAAAGTGGAATTGGGCGAAAAGCTGGTCAGCTTGGGCGAAAATCCTTTCTACGGCTGTAACATCGAATCTTTCGGAAAATATACGGAGGCCGAATTTAACGGCGAATCTATCGGAAAACAGTTTGTCGAAACCTATGACGTCAGTTCGACCGTCAAAGTGATCGACGGCGTACTGTATCAGAGCGTTCCGAACGGATTGGAGCTCGTTTCCTATCCCATGGCCAAAACAGGTGCTTCCTTTGTCGTCGAAGAAGGAACCGTGAGAATCTCCGCAAGGGCGTTCTTCGGGAGTGCTTTGCAGAATGTGACTCTTCCTTCTACCTTGAAGGCGTTGGGCGATAAGGCGTTCTATGCCAATGAAAATCTTGCCGTCGTAGTGTTCAAGAGCTATAACGCTCCCATTTTGGAGGAAGAATACGACGAGTCCTATGCCGCCGATACTTCAAACGTGCCCTTTGTAGGATTTACCGGATTAGAAGGATTGGGGATTACTGAATTCTATATATGGAATATTACCGGTTATCCCAGCAACTTCTATTTCGGCGCGAACTTCGTGGATTATATCGGACATATTTCCGATAATATCGTCATGGTTAAGCCCGCAAACGGACAGAACTACGATTCGTTCATTTTGTCGCAGTACTTCGGTACTTCCGTAGACGGCAGCAACGCCGCGACGGAGGAAACGCTCAAAGTCATCGATATGATCAACGCGCTTCCTGCGGATATTACGTTGGACAACAAAGAGGCGGTCGAAGCGGCCCTTGCAGCATATAATTCTCTCATTCCTGCGCAACAGGCGTTGGTTGGAAATTATGAAACACTCAAAAAAGCGAAAGCGACGATCGATTATTTGGAGAGTCTGATTATTCCGCCTACGCCCACAGATCCCGAAGACGAAAAACAGCCTTCTGCCTTTGTAAAATTCATGAAGAACAATTGGATTGGTCTCACGATCGCAGCGGTTGCTGTCGTAGCGTTGGCGGTTTATATTACGATTAATGAAGTAAATAAGAAAAAAGCGACAAAGCGCGGGACGGAAGATTCGACGAACGAAGAATCTGTCAACGAAGAAGAGAACAAAAAAGAGGACTAAGAAGCGTTTCGCTGAATATTCGGGTAAGCTATGAAAAAGAAAACCAAGATAATTTTAGGCCTTGTCGGGGCATGCGCTCTTTGTTTGGGACTTTCTGCTTGTAGGGAAGAAACGGAACTCGACAAGTATGAAAAACAGGGATACACGATTTCCGTGACATATGACGCCAACGGAGGTGCGTTTTTCGACCGTGAGGGAGTTACGCTCGTGGATATGTTTCGCCCTTCCGACTATGAGCCGGACGAAGATGGAAAAATTCATATCAAGCTGTTGGAGCCGACTGATACTAGTCGGCCCGGCAGCGGAGGATCTTCCATTTCTTGTACAAAGACCAGCCATTTTTTTGCCGGATGGTATCAGGAGCGGGAATTAGTAAAAAATGAAAACGGTAATGCCGTAGACAAAGACGGAAACGAATTGGAAGAAAGAGACGGTTCGTATTATTATCCTAATTCTGAAACAAAAGGCGAGCCTGCATATACCTATTCCGATTATTGGGACTTTGAAAAGGATACGATTGACTATTCGGAAGAAGACGGAGAAGTTGATATTACCCTTTATGCCGGTTGGGTTCCGTATTACGAATTCAACTATTATTACCAGAAAGATGGCGAATGGACTTTATATGGAACGACGAGTTTTGACTATAAAGCCGTAAATGCCCCCGATTCAAAGACGTCGGATGAAGATACGATTTGGCTTCCCGAATGGAAAGACGGGGCTATGTCTTATACTCATTCCTATTCTTCAGGGAATAATTATTCTTTCCCGAAGATGGAAGATACGACTTTCAATTCTGCTTATATTGATGAAGCCTGTACGCAGAAAATCACGGAATCTTTCGAACATCAGGGAACTTTGGATATAGAGCACGGAGTCGCGGAAAATCGCGTACAAAATATCTATGTCAAGCTGGATGAAGGTGAAAGATACAAAATCGAAAAAGCGGAACAATTAATTAATAATCCTAATTTCAAAGGTTATTACGAGATTTTTAACGACTTGGATTTTACCGGTTTGAAGTGGCCTGCGGCCTTTACAAATAATTCGTTCACCGGAAAGATATATACAGCGGATGGTAAACCTTATACGTTTAAAAATATTACGGCAACAATCAATATTTCGGATAAATCTTTCGGCGGTTTATTCGGGGAGATTGCCGACGGGGCGGAGATAAAAAATGTTTCCTTTGAAAATGCGATTTGCGATTTTTCGAAGGTGACATTCCGTCGGACGGGAGCAACATTTGGTTTCTTTGCCGGAAATATTTCGGAAAAGGCAATCGTCGAGAATGTATATGTATCCGGTACACTTAAACTAGGTGAGGTCACTCTGGCAAACGATTTTCAATTTAATATTCTTGCCAATGGAAGTCGTTCGGGAATCGTTCAAGGAGATATTCATCTGCAACTCTACGGACGGGATATGTATAACGAACAATATCGTTATACTTTCGATCCCGAAAGCGTCCATGTGGATAAGGACGGAAATATCTCGATGACTTTCGGAACGATTTATAAAGAAATTGAAAGTTACGATATACAATAAAAAGGAGGCAAAATATGAACAAGAAAAAAACAACCCGTATTTTAGGCGGAGTGGTCTGCGGCGTATTGTGTCTTTCCCTGCTCCCTTGGATGGGAAGCTGTAAGAAAGGCAAAAAGGACAGTATCGTCATTATGACCGAAGAACTCAGTGGTTTGTTCAATCCTTTCTACGCGACGTCGGGAACGGATATGGATGTCGTCGGCATGACGCAGATCGGCATGCTCTCGACGGATTCAAGCGGAAATCCGACGGCAGGTGACGACGAAGCCACAGTGGTGAAAGCTTTTGAGGTTGAACCGCAATCGGAAAAGACCGTATATACGTTTGTCATTAAAAACAATTTGAAATTCTCTGACGGTAAACCTTTGACCATGAACGACGTCATGTTCAATATGTATGAATATCTCGATCCTGTCTATACTGGTTCGTCAACCATGTATTCAATCGATATCGAGGGGCTTTCTCAGTACAGATTGCAGCAGGAGCAAACGGACGATTATCTCGATGAGCAGGAATCCTACTTATCCAGTAAAGCAAATGCAAATGCATTGATGAGAATTGACGAATTAGCCGATATATTTAAAACTTTTGGCGAACAGTCCGGTGGAACTTCCTATGAATTGTCGGAAGAGGAAATGGAGGAAGCCATTAACAGCTGGACGGTTACCCCGGGATATAAGGGGGCCGTCGCATCTGCGAACGATCAGGCAAATATGACGGAAGAACAGTTCCGAGCTAAACTCCTCGAGGACTATAAACACACGCTGGAAACTTTTAAGAAAGAAATTCAAGAGGACTATAAGGCTTCAAAGGATTCTTTCGATTTGACGACTCCGCCTTATTCGGAGTGGAAAGATAAACTTTCCAGTGATGTATTCAAGTTTTTCCTGTATGAGGGATATATCACTCCGGAATATGAAAAAATTAACGGAAAAGTGAATGAAGCGAAAATTATTAAGTTCAACGCGGAAGATTATGCGACGAGATATTCTACGGAAGAAGCCGCAATCAATTTTGTCTATTCCGATAAGGTGACTTATTCTTTCCATGAAATTCTGACTCAATGGGGAACAGCGGGAACATTGCTCACCGAATATACCGCGGCAGCGAGATCCATTCTTCTTCAAGATAACAGAAAAGACGATGGATCTTTAGTCATACCGAATATCAAAGGTATTGTGTCTTTGGGACATACGACGACGACGGAAAGCGTTGTGGTAGACGGAACTACCTATAAAGTGGCTCATAATCACGACGCAAACGGTGTTCCTACTAATGCGGACGAATATGACGTATTGCAGGTTACAGTTAATGGAACGGACCCCAAGGCCATTTATAACTTTGGCTTTACCGTCGCTCCCGCGCACTATTATACCGCGGACAGCGAACATCCTAACGGTCGAACTATCGATATTAAAAATAATCAGTTCGGCGTCGAGTTTGCCGATGCTGATTTCCAAAGCAAAGTTATTCAGTCTCAGGAACATGTAGAAGTTCCCGTCGGTGCGGGGGCTTACGTCGCGACGAATTTGAACAACGACGATAATCCTTCCGGAAGCGATTTCTGGAACAGCAACATTGTTTATTTCAAAGCAAACGATAATTTCATGTTCGATGTTAAAGCGAAAAAACTTCGCATGCAAGTTGTCAGCTCTACCAATGCCATAGACAAATTGAAGAGCGGAGAAGTAGATTATATCGAACCCCAGTTTACGAATGAAAATATAAAAACTTTGAACGATATGCAAAAAGACGGTTTTAAGCAGCTCTCCGGTTGGCAGCTTGGTTATGGCTATATCGGTATCAATGCAGGCAAAGTTCCGAATATATATGTTCGGCGTGCTATTATGGCCGCAATGGAACCGAGATTGGCAATCGAATATTATCAAGCGGGTACTGCCGTCAATCTTGAATGGCCGATGTCCAAAGTAAGCTGGGCATATCCTTGGCAGGGGGAACCCTTTCAGTCCGGCGTCAAGAACAACAATCATGAGTATACGCAATGGCTTAATAGAGAAACCGCTAAAAACAGAATAACAGACTATATGAGTAAGGGAGGCGTTGCGGCCGGAGATTCCCAGCTGAAGATTCAGTTTACTATCGCAGGCGCTTCCATTACGGAACATCCCGCTTATAATGTCTTTAAGCAAGCGGCAGAAATTCTCAACGAGTGCGGTTGGGAGGTAGAAGTTAAACCCGATTCCCAAGCGCTCACAAAGCTTTCCACCGGTTCGCTCGCCGTATGGGCAGCGGCTTGGGGTTCCACGATAGACCCCGATATGTATCAGGTATATCATAAGAATTCCACGGCGACATCTGTTTATGCTTGGGGCTATCGTGAAATCAAAGGAAATCCGAGTCAGTATGCGGACGAAAATGATCTTCTCAACAAGCTCAGCGACCTGATCGACGACGGACGCGAGACGATGGATCAGGCGACGAGAAAGGGTATTTACGAACAGGCTATGGGCTATGTGTTGGATTTGGCTGTGGAAATGCCTTTGTATCAGCGTAAGAATCTGTATGCGTATAATTCGAAGACGCTCGGAGGGCTTACAGTAGTTTATGAGGAGGGAAATGAAAACGGCGAAATTAATCCGTATACTTCCCCTCTGGAAAGAGTTTGGGAACTTGAACTTCTCAGCTAAAAAGATTTGACCGGTTGGAGTTAAAATGCTGAAATACATACTCAAAAGAATCGGAATCATGATTCTTATATTGCTCGGCGTTTCTTTCCTGCTGTACGCCTTGCTCCGTTGTATGCCTACCGACTTTGTTGAGCAGAAGATATTAGCGCTCAACACGTCGGGGGCGACGGTCAGCGAAGAATTTATTCAGCAGATGTACAAGACGTACGGTTTGGACGGAAATATCGTCAGCGGTTATTTTAATTGGATTATCAACGTTTGCCATTTGGACTTCGGCAACAGCTTTATCAGTCAGCGTTCCGTTTTGTCGGAAATATTTAATCCCGATAGATTGGGAACTTCCTTTTTCGTCGCTTCGGTCGCTACTGTCTTTGAATTTTTGATTGCCATTCCTCTCGGCATTACGGCGGCGACGCATCAGTATTCCATACGCGACTACGTAGTGACCGTATTGGTATTGATCGGCATTTCACTCCCGTCCTTTTTCTTCGCACAGATGTTGAAAGACATTTTCGCCAATAAGTTGGGCTGGTTTCCTGTTTCAGGTATGAAAGATGCTTCTATTACTTATGGAAACGCAGGGGAAGCGCTTGCCGATTATTTATGGCACATGTTCCTGCCTATATCTACGGTTGTCATTTTAAGCATCGGTTCACGTATGAGAATGACGCGGACAAATATGTTGGAAGTGCTTAATTCCGATTATATCCGTACGGCGCGAGCAAAGGGATTACCGGAAGCGAAAGTCATCTATAAACATGCTTTTCGCAATACGATGATCCCTCTCGTTACTAGTCTCGCGGGATTGATTCCCGCGTTGTTCTCGGGGTCTATGATTACCGAGTCGGTTTTCGACTTGACCGGTATCGGCAGTTACGCGCTGAATGCCATGACGCAGGGAGATATTCCTGTCATCATGACATATAATATGTTCTTGGCATTTCTGTCCGTAGTAGGCGTATTATTGGCTGATTTGATGTATGCGGTCGTCGATCCGCGCGTCAAGCTCGTTTCGTAAGGAGGATAATGATGGAAGAGAATAAAGATTTACAGACGCCTCCCGAAGAAGCCGAGCAGTTAGAAGAACTTGCCGCAGAGACGCCTCTCGATAAAAATATCAAATTGATGTCGCCTACACGAATGGTGCTTCGGCGGTTTTTCCGCTCGAAATTATCCATTGTAGGATTATGCATGTTGATTTTTCTGTTCCTGTTCTGTTGGCTGGGCCCGGTCGTTTATCATCCGTGGGGTGAAACGGAAACAGACCGTACAGGCGCGACCGATTATACGGTAAGCGAAGTGGAAGGAACCGGCGAATACGGCGATTTTGTACAGGTTATCGTCATCGATAAAGGAATTAATGCCTTGGCTCCTCCTTCCGCTTCACACCTTTTGGGAACGGACGAACAGGGCATGGACATCTTTGTTCGTCTTATGTATGGCGGCAGACTTTCTTTGATGATCAGTTTCTTGGCGGTTTTCCTGATTTCCTTTTTAGGGATCGTCATGGGCGGTATTGCGGGATATTACGGCGGGGCGATAGACAATATCATCATGCGTATCTGCGATATTTTGATGTGCCTGCCTACGCTGCCCCTTATGTTGATTATCGGTACGGTTTTGGACGCAAACGGGGTGGATTCAAAATATTACATATATCTTTTGATGGGAATTTTATCCCTATTCTCATGGCCGGGAATGGCTCGACTTGTCCGCGGACAAATTCTCTTCCTCAGAGAGCAGGAATATATGGTCGCGGCGGAAGCGATGGGGTATTCTACGCCGAGAAAGATATTCAAGCATTTGGTCCCTAATATTCTGCCTCAGATTCTTGTGTCTATGACATTGTCTTTGGGAAGTATGATTCTGTACGAATCTACTTTGTCCTATTTGAATTTAGGCGTAAGAATTCCCTATGCTTCATGGGGTACTATGATAGAGATTATTTCCAAGAGAAGCGATATTCTCAAAAATAATTTCAATGTTTGGGGACCTCCGGGAATTTGTATCGTCATCGCCGTACTCGGTTTCAACTTTATCGGCGACGGCCTGCGCGACGCGCTCGACCCTAAACAGAGGAGATAACGATGGGCGTATTGAAGCTGTTCAAAAAAGAAAATAATGAAGAAAATAAAGTAAAGACTTCTTCTTCAAAACATTATCTCACCGGTAAAGAGGTAAGGGAAATTGCCAAGGCCAATATGAAGGAAATGCGCCGCTTGGAAAAGGCAAAAACCAGAAAAGTTCCCGAATCGGAATATCTTGCCGAAATGAAGGATCCCAATAATATTTTGGAAGTGGAAAACCTTCATTCTTACTTCTTTACCGATCAAGGGGTCGTGAAGGCCGTCAACGGCGTCTACTTCAATATCCCTTTGAATTCCACGGTAGGTGTCGTCGGAGAATCCGGATGCGGTAAATCCGTCACTTCCATGTCGATTATGCGGCTCTTACAGGGCCCCACGGGACAAATCGTGGAAGGTTCCATTCGTTTTAAGGCCATTGATTTCAAGCGCGACGACAGAGGAAATTTTATTCCCGTTTATGAAAAGGACGAAGCCGGAAACGTCATTATGGAGCCTGTGTTGGATAAAAAGGGGAATGCGAAGCTCGACAAAGACGGCAAGCCTTTTATGCAACCCAAGCAGTTAAAAGACGAAAACGGAATCGGCGTATACGAAAAGGAAGAGAAAGTTTTTGATATCGCAAAAATGCCTATCCGCGAGATGTACCGCCTTCGCGGCAGACAGATGTCCATGGTCTTTCAAGAGCCGATGACTTCCTTAAACCCCGTGTTTACAATCGGAAATCAGCTCGATGAAGTCACGTTGCTCCACGTTCCCGGCGCGACGAGGGAACTTGCGAAAAAACGCTCTATCGAGATGCTCAACCTGGTCGGAATCGCCATGCCCGAAAGGGTGTACGCTTCCTATCCGCACGAACTTTCCGGCGGTATGCGTCAGCGTGTCATGATTGCCATGGCTTTGGCCGGCGAACCCCGCTTGATTATTGCGGACGAGCCGACAACCGCGCTCGACGTGACCATTCAGGCGCAGGTGTTGGATCTCTTTAACGATTTGAAGAGAAGAATCAACGGATCCATTCTTTTGATTACGCACGATTTGGGCGTAATTGCCGAAATGGCGGATTATGTCGTCGTCATGTATGCCGGAAGAATTATCGAACAGGGTACGGCTTCCGAAATTTTCCATAATCCCTGTCATCCTTATACGCAGGGCTTGCAGAAATCGAAGCCGACGATGAAATCGTCGAGCGATAAACTGTTCAATATTCCGGGAAACGTGCCCAATCCAATCAATATGCCTAATAACTGCTATTTCAAAGAAAGATGCTCTCAGTGTATCGGCAAATGCTCCGGCGAATATCCGGGAATGGTGCAGATAAGTCCCACGCACTTTGTCGCATGCCACTTGTACGGCTCGAAGGAAAATTGATATGGAAACACAAGAAAATAAACAAAACCTTCCCGAAACGGCAGAGACGCAGGATTTTTCGGGGTATGACGATTCTGCGGAATTCGCCAAAGAGCAGGCGGAACGGGAAGAGAAAAGCAAACAGGATTTTCTTCTTCCTCCCGATCCCGAAGCGATTTTGGAAGTCAGACACTTAAAAAAATATTTTACCTTAAAAAAGACCTTGATGGGGAAGCCCATATCCAGCCTGAAGGCAGTCGATGACGTATCCTTTAAGATAAAGCCGGGCGAAACGCTCGGTATCGTGGGAGAGTCTGGCTGCGGAAAGACCACGATGGGCAGAACGATATTAAAGCTGTATCAGCCTACTGCGGGACAGATTTTTTTTGAAGGAAAAAATATCGCAGACTATAAGCCAAAGGAAATGCGGGGACTCAGAACGAAGATGCAGATTGTCTTTCAGGATCCGTATTCTTCGCTTCCGCCCAGAAGCACCGTAGGAGATATTTTTTCCGAGCCGGTCAGGGTGCATCACATTGTTCCGCCTTCCCAAGTAAAGGAATATGTCCTCAAAGTCATGGAGCAGTGCGGATTGCGCGACTATTATTACGAAAGGTATCCTCACGAGTTTTCGGGCGGACAGCGCCAGCGTATCTGTATCGCGAGAGCGTTGGTAGTTGCACCCACGTTGGTCGTGTGCGACGAGCCTGTTTCGGCCCTCGACGTTTCTATTCAGGCGCAGATTATCAATCTGTTGAAGAAATTGCAGACGGAAAGGCAGCTCACATACCTTTTCATTTCGCATGATTTATCGGTCGTTAAATATATTTCCGATAAAATCGGCGTCATGTATTTGGGCTCCATGGTCGAATTCGGAAATAAGGAAAGTATTTTCGATAATCCTTTGCATCCGTATACCAATGCGCTCTTTTCCGCCGTTCCCAATCCCAATCCTGACGAGAAGGTTCATCGTATTCTTTTGACGGGCGATATTCCTTCTCCCGCAAATCCCCCTATGGGCTGTAAATTCCATACGCGCTGTCCCAAAGCGATGGAGGTCTGTAAGCATATCGCTCCCGCTTATCGGGAGTATGAGCCCGGACATTTTGTCGCTTGTCATTGTTACGCGCAGGAGGACTAATGGCTAAGAAAAAGAAAGAGAAAGTCACCTATTACGACGATAATTCCACGATCAGCGATATGTCGAACGTCACGAGGATCGGGCAGAAAAATCCTCCGCCGCCCCGTGAACCGAAAAAACAATCGACATTCAAGGAGAAATGGAGAACTTATTGGACGACCGTCAAAATGATGGTAATTCCTTTGTGCGTCGCTTTGCTCATTATGGGTGTGCTGTATCTTTTCTTCATGTTTCTCGGAGGCGGATTCGGTTGATGATTTTTCATAACCAATTTCTCCTATAAAAAATTGGTTATAAAAGTCCGTCTCTATGGATAAACTAATCGGGTAAAGGAGTAAAAAATATGTGGTGGCAAGGTATTCTCATCATTCTCGGCGTTATTCTGATTTTGTGGCTCGTTTTGAAATTGTTCAAGGTCAGCTTCAAAGTCATTTGGAAACTTTTGATAAACGCTTTGATCGGTGGCGTGGTTTTATATCTCCTCAATTTGATTCCCGGTATTTCTATGCCGATCAATTGGTTGACGACGATATTGACCGGTATCTTCGGTGTCCCCGCCGTAATCGTAATTTTTATTGTCAGTCTGTTTTGAAATTCGTTAAAATGAAAGGAACCGCTCAAAGCGATTCCTTTTTCCTTATGGGCAGCTTATAATTATTCTTAAAGAGAAGGTCGGATAATACTCTTATCCGCCCGTTATACTTTCTTCGGCGCTCTGTATCGAAGGAGAATCAGATTTTTTATCGCGTGAAGAGAAAAATCCCCAGATAACGACGATAATAAAGCGAAAGGCGTTGGCGATGAGGGAGAACCAAACGAAGCCTTCCAGACCGTAAAAATAGGTTCCCGCAATAACGAGCGCAAAGAAGGAGACGGCATAAATCAGATTCAGGAAGAATTGTTTCTTTTCACCGCGGAAGCGCAATAAAACCACCAAAAGGATGCCGGAGACAAAATAAAAAATTTGACTGAGAATGGCGGGGACGAGAAAGGGCTTTACCGTTTCGTATAGTTCTTCGTATAAAAACGGAATAAAAATGTGGGAAAATAAAATACATCCGCCCGTGCAGACGAGCCCGCCGCCTATTCCGCAGACGACGAAAATCGTCCATAGTTTTTTCGACAGTCCTTTGTCGTAGCGTATGAGATAACTGATGACGAGGGAATTGACGGGGACGGTAAGGAGTGCGACGACTTTTCCGAACAGAGACGCCGTATAATAAATCGTCACTGCCGTGCCGCCTTCCATAGCCAAAAGCAGGAGTCTGTCCGCGTTTAAGGTGAGGTTTTCCAAAAGATTGGAGAGGAAAAGGAGACCGATACTCTTGCAGACGAGTCCGAAGTTCTGGGACGGTCTGAGAGGCCGGTGGTAAATTTTACTCGCGAAAGCGGAATAAAGGATACCGAGAATTTCGCCCGTAAGGATTGCCGTGAGCCATTGTCCCGTCCACCGATAGACGAGGAGTCCCGCGAGGTATCCGACCGAAATTGCGAGATAAAAGAAAAAGTAACGCAGGAAATTGACGTTCAGTTTGAACTCTACGTCGGAATAGCAGCGGAACACGGTGAAGAACATCAAGGCAGCATAAAGGCCAATGGTAACAGGGGTGAGAAGCTCTAAGTACCAAAGATAGAAAATACCTATAAAGGCGCTGAGTATTCCGCTCAGGAATAGAGGCAGCAGATAATCGCCGTTAGCAGGCCTTAGAGCCTTTTCGTTGACTAAACGCGAATAATTTGCCGCGTAACCGAACGGAGCGGCTATAATCGCTACGAGAGACAGCAGAGAAAGCGCTACACCATACGTCTCTTCTCCCAAACAGCGGAGAAAGTACGGATATAGCGCGAATTGAAGAACCATGTTGAACAAAGCGGTAGCGCCGATGTTCAGACAAACGTCTCCCAATCGTTTTCTGTTGTCTCTTTCGAAAAGCGCTTTGATATTCATTGTTTCATCGGAATGGGTGGAATGGCGGCTTGCGGGCGGCGGGAAAGCAGCTCCGTTACGCGGTTTTGGTAATTATTTTGAGGCCATTCTCGGTAAAAACTCCTCAACTATTTTTGAGCAGAAAGCTCTGAAAAAGTTCCCCCAGATTTCCGTCTGCCGTTTATTGCCTTGAACGTATCGACGAGACAAATTATTCCCAGAACGACGGTAGAAAGGAGAATACAAATATCAGAAATCGCCGCTCCGTTGCCTAAAAAATGATGAAGATCGGGATTTCCGGGAATAAAGAGAAAGGGGAGGATAAGAAAGACGAAATATGCCCAATCGATGCCTTTGAGTTGATCTTTTTTGTTACAGAGATAAATGAGCGGTACGAGAAAAATTCCCCAGGCATAGGTGGCATGAATGGAAGGGACACACATGAACAGCGTACAGGCAAAAAGAATGACCTTCCAGCGTTCTTTTTGAAGATAAGAGGCTGCGACAAACATTGCCACGGCAAAGACGAGCAAAGCCATGAAAAAGATTTTTAATAACTGTTCGGGAACATGCAGCGTTTTTGCGAGGCTTGTCCAAGCGCCGGAACCGGAGGAAAAGTCGGCGACGTTTTCCAACATCCAGACGAGACATTTAGGCCCTCCGAAAAAGAAGGACGGTAAAAGGAGCAGTAAAATTCCGTACAGTGCACAGCGGAGAGCCTCTTTATAACGTTTGTCCGCAATCAATAGCCAGCCGAAAGCAGCGGGATATAATTTGAGAGAGAATGAAAACGCGAGAGCGACGAGGGAAAGTTCCCTTGCAGCTTTGTTTTCGCTTTGATAAAAGAATAAAAAGACTGCCGATGCCAAGGTGGACAAAAGAATGATATTTCCCCTTTCCAATAAAGAGAGCATAGGGACATTGAGGAGAATAAAAAAGCAGAAAAGAGTTTTTTTCTTTCCCGAAAAACGTATCCGGTTTCCACAAAGGAAGAAAAACAGAAGTACAAATACGAGCAGAAACAAAAGGCACGCAATGATAGCGGAGGGATAATTGACCCAGTTATGGCGCTGATCGAACGGCGTCGTCGCATATTCTTCGGGAATCAACCGAAGGCATAACAGAAAGATGAGATTGGCCATGGGGGGATAGATGACTCCGCGATCGGTATAGACGCCCGTTCCCTGCGAGACGTCCCGAACGGAATTAAAGAAGTCCATAAACAAGTCGGTCCCGTCTGCGAAGAATATTCCGCATAATACCTTGCCGCCCCATATCAGGGAAGCGATGAGATAGATTATCAGACTTACCGCCATGAAAGCTGCAAAAAATTCCGCGGGATTCTTTCTCTTAAAAAAATCTTTTATAGGGCTCGGATGCCCTTCCTCCCGTTCCACATCTTTTTCTTTTCGCATGATACCTCCGAAGGAATAACGATATAGACTCGTTCATTATAGCACGTTTTGTCCGAAAAGACAACTGATTATGCGACTTTAAGAAAGTTATGACGGATTTGAAAAAATAATTTTGAGGAATTTTTGTGTGAACCCTTGCGAATTAACGGAAAGTATGATACAATAACGACGTAAAGGAGAATGATTTTTATGAATATATGGCACGATATTTCCCCAAAGCGCATATCCGCTAAAAATTTTGAGGCCCTGATTGAAATTCCCAAGGGCTGTAAGGCAAAATACGAGCTGGACAAAGAAACGGGGCTTTTGAAATTGGACCGCGTCCTTTATACTTCCACCGTATATCCTGCAAACTACGGTTTTATCCCCCGTACGCTTGCCGAGGACGGAGATCCTCTGGACGTTTTGGTTTTATGCGCGGAGGCAATTTATCCTATGACACTGGTCAACTGCTATCCTATCGGCGTCATTAAAATGATCGACGGAGGCTCTCTCGACGAAAAAGTAATCGCGATTCCCTTGGGTGATCCCACGTATAACGGATACTATGATATTCACGAGTTACCCTCCCATGTATTCGATGAAATGATGCATTTTTTTGAGGTGTATAAATCCCTCGAACATAAACAGACGACCGTCAAGGAAATTTGTCATCGCGACGAGGCCGTAGATATTATAAATAAGTGTATCGCCATGTATAAAGATAAATTCGAAAGGTAAATAATTTTTCCGTAACCGCGCATAAAATCGAATATCGAGATCGATAAAATTCGACGAAAACCGCGGGGAGAATCGGTTATAAATTTTCATGAGTTTGCATGGAATAATAGAGAGGAGGCAAAACAAAGTGAAGGAACTTTTGGTCGTTGTAGACATGCAGAACGACTTTGTTTTCGGAACGCTGGGAACCCGGGAGGCTCGGGCCGTTCTCCCCGCTGTAAAGAAAAAGGCGGAAGAGGCTAGAGGGGCGGGGAAAAGGGTGGTGTTTACACGGGATACGCACGGGGAAGACTATCTTTCTACACAGGAGGGAAAGCGATTGCCCGTTTTGCATTGTCTGCGCAAAACGAAGGGCTGGGAAATCGTCGAAGGCCTTTATTTTCAAGGAGAAAAGATATTTGATAAGCCTTCTTTCGGAAGTCTTTCCCTCGCGAAATTTGCTGCGGAGGAGAGCTATGAAAGAGTGGAGATTATCGGCGTCTGTACGGATATTTGTGTAGTATCCAACGCATTGATTTTGAAAGCCTTTTTGCCCGAAGCGGAGATCGTCGTGGACGCGGAATGTTGTGCGGGATCGACTCCTGAAAATCATCGTGCTGCGCTGAAAACGATGCGTTGTTGTCAAATCGTGACGGAAAATTTTCAAGAATAGAGAAAAAACGAAAAAATATTAAAAAACTTGGCGAAAAAATAAGAAAAGGATATTGACAATAAAAGAAAAAAAGGTTATAATATAAAGGAATAATATCGGTGTAAGTATTTGCGATAATATGGGATAAATATGGTACCGGTGAAAATGAAATTTTGAGGAGGCTTCGGATGAAAAAGAAAGGCAGAATCTGTGGGACGATCGGCTTGATCCTTTCTCTCGCATTGGCCGGCGGAACTGTCGTTTACGGAACGATGTTCGCGGAAAACGCAGTCGGTAAGGCCGAAAAACCTATCGGCAGCGCGACGGGCAACGTTTTCGACGGTTGGATCAACAAAAGCGGCTTCGATGAGACAAAGACGCTCGTGACCGAGTCGGGGGGCATTTTCGACGGCAGTAAAAAGGACGGAAAATATAAATCGTATTCCCTCTCCTTTACCCAGACTTCGACGATAACGACGACGGGAGAGGGCGCTCAGACGGTCAACAGTTTGACCGAGGGCGTCATATATACCGATTCGGATTATACATATCTAAAACTTACAGACCGGTATTTTGAGGGGCGTACGACGACGATAAGCGCGGAAGAATATGTACTTTCTAAATCTGACGGCGTATGGTATGCTCGTACAAATACTTCCGCTGCGACGGAAAACGTCGACGACACACCGCTTTTGGACAAAGCAAAATGGGAGAGGGTAACAGATGCCACTTCGTCTGCTGCAAATCTTCTTCAAATGTCGTCCGTTTTCGGACAAATGACCGAAGTATTCGGTTCTGTCAATTCTGATAATCCCGTCTATCTCGGCCTTACGGGGGAATATCATTTCAAAGATACCTCTGTGACCGCTGATTATTTGAAAGGAGACTGCCGGTTTACTGTGGGGCTTTGCCCGACGATTCGACATGCTTTAAGTCTCTCCGAAACAGACGAGACGAAATCTTATGGAACAATAACCACGGCCCTTCAGTATTCCAATCTCAATAATACGAAGGTCGACCTGCCCGATTCCGTCAAGGAGGCAATGAAAAAATGAAAGAGAATATGAAAAAAGCCGTATCGGTTAAAAAACGCATTGCCAAGACACATTCCAAAGCGGAATTCGTGGGGATTCTCTATCTGATCGCCACGGCGTTCCTCGCCGTGATGGCTTTCCTGCCCCTCGTTTACGGTACGTCCGTGGGCTCGATGTGGGTGAAAAATTTCTGGAAGCCCTTCCTTGAACTTAAAAATATTAAGACCTCCGAAGCGCCCGTTATCCTCAACGCCTTTGTTGCGCTCGTATATGCGTTGTTGCTTCTGACCGTCGTTATCAATGTACTTAAATCCTTGTCCAGACTTAGCCGTCTGTTTAAGAAGAAGGCTTCCCGACTGAACGGATTTAACCGCAACGCTATCGCGATGGAGGAGATGGGAAAGATTTTCTCCGGTACATATTGCGTATTTATCGCGTTCCCCTTTATCATTCATCTCGTTTCCGGGGCGGGATTTGCCAACCTGTTCTATATTTCCGTTGCAGTGGGACTCATTTTCCATTTTTGGTGCGGTCTCGTGGGCGGAAACGTCAGCTTGTTTACGGTCGGGGATAATCCCGCGGAAGAAAAACGCACGTTGGGAAGAATCGCTCCCTTCTTCCGCAATATCGCTCAGCTCGTCTTTGTCGGGCTCATCATGTATTTCATTTCCGAGAGCAATTTAATGCTCAATGCGGTGAAATGGTTGGAAAAGAACGCATTCAGCGAACTGTTCAAGGTAAAGATGGACGTTTTGATCTATGGCGTTCTGCCTCTGTTGCAGCTTCTCATTTGTATTTGGACATTGGTACTTTTGAAGCATGCTACTGCGGCGACCGAGTTTGACCGCGAGGGGATGGAAGCCTCCGGCATGAAGAATTTCCGAGTATTCTCTATCTTTACTTTGATTACGGCGGCTGCATTGTTTGCGCTTTTGTTTGTAGCGGAAGGAAAGCGGGATTTCATCGCTCCCACGATGAGCACCTTATATCTCGCTATCGTCGCTCTTGCCGCGATTATCGAAGAATTCTGCATGTGTCGTCTGCCTAACGTAAAGGGTAAGCTTGCAGAGGAACCCGCTGCAGCTTCGGAAACGGAAGAAGAAGTGGACATCGATCCTGATCATCCCGCAGAAACGAATACGGAAAAGGAAACTGCGAACGAAAATGTTCCTGCGATGTATCATGTACCTTTGCAGTGCATTACTCAACCTGCTATTTTCATGCAGCCTAACGGGCAACCGATTATGGTCATGCCGATGATTGCGGGACCGCAGATGCCTCCTATGCAGTCGCCCGGAACGGAGGAGAACGGCCAGCCTATTTACGGATATGCTAACCCGTACATGAATAATCCGTATATGCCTCCGTATAGCTCTTATTGGAATAACGGCAGACCTTATCGCCCGTTCAATCCTTATCAATACGTACAGGAACCTGTTTCCGAAGAAAATCAGGAAACTGAAATTAAAACGGAAGAAAAGTCCGCGGAACCGAAGCCGGAGGAAAAATCCGCGATGCCTGAAAGTAAGCAGGCTCGTCGCGCCGATGAAAAAATGGCGAAAAAGGAGAGTCGTGCGGCCGCAGAGAGAGCTGCTGTTGAAAGAGCTTTGGCGGAAAAGTGGATGCGCAAAGCGAAACAACCTATGCCTTCGGAAGACAGCGGAATTGCTTCAACTGTGACGGAGCCTGCGATGACGGAGACCAAGGAAACGAACGTACCCGCTTTGATTCCTGCTCCCGCCCCCGAAGCGTCTCAGGCCAAAGAGCCCTTAATGGAAACCTATACATATCAGATGCCCAAGAAGCCGAATTTCGACGACTATCCCGAAGCGTCCGATTTATCCAGGGAGGATCTGTCCAAGCCGCTTCCGCCCAAGAAATGGACGGTAACTTGTCCCGATTGCGCAACGAAACTGACGGTTAAGGAAGGTGCGTTTGCATATCGTTGTCCGGAGTGCGGCGGTGTATTCCAGCTGCGTAAGATATTCAGGGCAAAGCAGAAGGAAAATCAAGAAGCGAATTCTGCGGAAGAGACAAAATAAAACAATAAAGTTTATTCGAAGCAACCAAAAAAGCAGGCGTTCCTGACAGGGAGCGTCTGCTTTTTGGCTTTTGAGCGAGATATTATTCCGATTGAATTTACTGAAAGCGCTTTTTGCAAAGCAATTTTTCTACTGCACCGAATAGATTTTATTTGCGGCTATATATTTATTATATCGTGAGGGGATCGTTATATTTCGGCGTTATGCCGCGTCTAAACTTTTGAAAAGCCGGACGGCTAACACGGTCATGTCGTCCTTTGCCGAACCGCCGTATAAAGCCACGGCCTGATTCAAAATCGTATCGGCGAGCTGTTGGGGATTAGCCGCGGGGATATTTTTTAAGGTTTCGTAAAGATCGGCGGAAGAACCGAATGCGGACGTAATACCGTCGCTTAAAAAGAGCAAAACGTCGTCCTCCTGTAACGTATAAGAAGAGGTATCGGGGTGAAGAGATTCAAGGATTCCGAGCGGCAGGGAACCGCTTTCGAGAATTTTTAATGTATTTCCCGAAAGAATGAATCCCATGGGCGAGCCGATTTTGACGATGTCGGCCGCGCCGTTGTCGAGGTCTACTACGGCGATATCGACACATGCGAACGTTTCCTCCCGACTGAACGTAAGCAATTTGTTGATGGTGGAGAGCACCAGAGAGGAGGGCATTTTTGCGCGATAAAAACTTTCTAACAGGGAAATGGTGCTTTCGGAAATCCGCCGCGCATATTCTCCGCTGCCCATGCCGTCGGAAAGCGCGATCATAAATCGTCGTTCGTCTATCTTGATGACGGAGTGCGTATCCCCGCTGGCGGCCTCTCCCGCTTTGGTGAGAGAAGCCACGCCGAATGCCGCGTCGAAATAGGGTTTCTTGTGTAAAATACAGCAGAATTTATCCTTGCTGAGCGTGAGCCTTTCGGAAATAATGAGAGGATTTCCGAGCACGTGCGAGGCAATGGCTGCTATCTTTTTTACGTCCGCTTTTCCGAAGGTGATGAGGGATAATGTGAGGTCGTCCTCGTCACCCGTAATTAAAACTTCCGAACACACGATACCCGCTTTCAGGAGCGCTACGTTCAGTTGTTTCTCTTTGTCCGAATAAATCGTGAGGGGTTCACTCTGTTCGAGGGCGATATTTTTGAGAATTTCACTTACGCCCTGTGCCTGATTGGCGAGGAGCTGCCTGCCCGAAGCGGCGTTTTCCGTTTCCAGCATATATTTTCGATAATCCCCGATTTGACGATTTACGGCATACAGGACGCCGCTTTGATTGATACAGGCATCGGCGAGGTCTGTGGGAATATCGATGAGGCTGGTTTTTCCCTTCGCACAGCCTACGTCGATGAGTTTATTCAGTCCGTTTTCTAAGCCGTGCAGCATGCAGGTTCGGTAATTGGCACACGATTTGCATACGCTTTCAATGACGCAGCCCCTTATGTATTCCTTTGCGCCTTCCTCCGCCTCATTAGTCCCGAGTGCCGCAAAAGTGGTCTGTATTTCCCTGAATACGCCCGAAATTTCAAAGAGTTGTTCTCCTATGGAAGCGCGGTTGCGGTTGATGGCAATACGGGAGAGGTGCTTTTCCCGATAAAAAATCAATTTATCTTCCATTTTTCTGACGAAGGGAGGAGGAATGAGTAAAAATAACAGGCAGGGAATGAGGGCGGAAAGGAGAGACTGTACCAAAAAGGAGGTTTGCAACGAATAAATTCCGTCGAAATACCCGTAAGTGAAAAATATGCCGAGGAGGGCCAAAACGGCGGGAAGTCGTCCCATTTTGATAAAGAGGGCGACCGCTGTCCCGTAAAGGAAAAATCTTTCGGGAGAAACTCCTCCGACAAGCGCGGGCGGCAGACTGAGCGCAAACGCCGCAATGAGCGCGGAAGCGTCCTTCGTTGCGCAAGCAAACAATAATAAAATAAAGAATGCAATACCCATGTAAGCAGTGACGCTGGCTATTCGGCAGAGTCCGACACCGCAGAGCACGAAAAAAAGAACGGAAAAGATAATTTCTTCCGCTTTGAGCCGACAGCGAAGTAATTTATTGAGCAACGCTTTAAGCGAGACCGTAAACATGGCCGAAAGCAGAAAGATGAGCCCTGAAAGAATAACTTTTTGAGAGATTGCCCCCAACGTAAAGGGGAGATTTAAGGGGATATTGTAGGGCGTAAAAGGAGAAAAGGCTACAAAGAGCGCCAAGGACAGAGATACGCAGACGAGAGGAATCGCCACGGCTTTCTTTTTGAGCTTTGCATAGACACAGAATACAATACAGAGAATCGCGGCTTGTCCCGCATAGACGGGCAAAACGGAGAGCGTAAATCCCGACAATCCGGACAAGAGATATAAAAGACAGGATACGACGGGATTCAGTCCCGCGACCAACATGGCATACAGGAGGGCGAGTCCGAAAGGTTCACCGTTCCGTCCGACGTAATAGAGGGAAAACATCGCCGTAAATAGAAGTATGTAAAGAAAAACGGTAGAAAAATTGAGCTTTTGGCGTTCGTTCATAAAGGCCTCCGGGCATAGGGATATTTCAGCAATCACTATAACAAAAACGCGGGCGCGGAATTTGACTGATTTTGCTCTATTTTGGCTTTCCCGGACGAAAACCCGCACGAGGGGAACCTTGCGCTCGTAATCGCCCCGTTCTTTCGGCGGGCATATATAAAAACGGTGCAAAGCGGGAACGCTTCGCACCGTTTTGAGTTGTTCGCAAGAAAGAGGGACGAACGTCCGTCATTCTTACGCGGTATGGGGGAAGATGATGAAAAACATCGTGTGAGCGGAAAAAGAAAACGCTTTGGCGGTCAGTTCTCCTGCGTGAAGCCGAGACTGATTAAAATTGCCTTGTTGACTCGGTTCATCGTCGAGGGGGGAAGCTCGCCGATGCGTTCTTTTAAGCGGCGTTTGTCGATGGTACGGATTTGTTCCAAAAGAATGACGCTGTCTTTCGCCAATCCGTAAGCGGAAGGCAGTTCGATATGGGTGGGAAGTTTCGCCTTGTTGATTTTGCTGGTGACCGCCGCGGCGATGATCGTGGGGGAGTATTTGTTCCCGACATCGTTCTGCACCACCAGAACGGGACGGATGCCGCCCTGTTCGCTGCCGACCACCGGCGATAAATCGGCATAGTAAAGTTCCCCTCGTTTGACATTCATATAAGACACCTCTCGTGTGGAAAAACTCCCTTAGTGCATTATATGTAAAGGAGCTGTTTTCCTGTTCAACAGAGAGTATTCCCGCAAAACGGGGATTTTATACCGAATTTGGAAAAAAATCCCCGAAACATGTTCGTTTCGGGGAGAAATATCGAAGGGGGTAGCCCTTCATCTAGCAACCGATTATATTTTTCTGTCAGATACTTTGTTTTTCATCAGATAATATATTTCGGATCCTTTGCAGGCTGAGCGTCCAGCTCTGCCTTTTTCGCGGAATAGCCCGCTTTTCCGAGCAGTGCGAACGTGGCTTTCTTGCCTTCCTCTACACCGGGCTGATTGAAGGTATCGATGTTGAGCATGGCGCCCGCATAAGCGGTCTGCAATTCGAAAAGGAACAAAAGCTGTCCCAGCGTGAAGGCGTTGAGTTCGGGCAGCCAAAGCGTATAGTTCATTCTGCCCGCCTTGGTCAGCGCATAGGCCGTCGCTTCGTTTTCCGCCTGAATAAGCTCTTCCATGGTGTGCCCGCCGAGGAAAGCGACGTCGGGGATATTCTCACAGCCGTGGGGGATCGGCATGGAGCAGGCGTATTTTTTGAGGGAAAGGAAGGTCACGACTTTATCGTAGGGACCTTCGGTATAAAGCTGAACCTGCGAATGCTGGTCGGTGACGCCCAGAGATTTGACGGGAGTCTGTCCGACGTTGCAGGGGGTGCCGTCCAGCGTCACATTTTTGCCGAGCGATTCCGCCCAAAGCTGGCAATACCAATCGGCGAGATATTTGAGGTTATCCGAATAGGGCATCATGACGCCCACGTTTTTGCCCTGTTCCATGGCGGCCACTTGCAGAACCGCGCACATGAGGGCGGGGTTCTTTGCAGGGGAAGGATAACGGCAGACGTTGTCCATATACGCCGCACCCGCGAGGAGACCGTTGATGTCGATGCCGAGCACCGCCGCGGGAAGAAGCCCTACGGGGCAGAGCTCGGAAAATCTTCCGCCCACGCCGTCGGGGAGAATATAGCTCTTGATTCCGCCGACCTCGTCGGAAATCTTTTTGAGGTTGCCCTTGTTGGCGTCGGTGGTGAAAATGACGTTTTCTTTGACATCCACACCCGCCTTTTTGAGAAGGTCGAGGATAATGAGATACTGCGTCATCGTCTCGCTGGTCGCGCCCGATTTGGAAATGACGTTGAAGCAGGTCTTTGCGGGGTCGATGACGTCTAGGAGATCTTTCATTCTGACGGGATCGACGTTGTCCTCCACGTAGAATTTGGGCCCTTTTCTTACGGATTTGGGCAGATCGTTATAGTGCAGATGGCAGAGCGCGTTGAATGCCATAATGGGGCCGAGGGCGCTTCCGCCGATTCCGAGAACAACGAAATACTGAAATTTTCTGCGCACGTTTCTCGCGGTGGCGAGGATGTCCGCGACGATTTCTTTCTGATTATAGGGAAGCTCCGTCCATCCCATATACAGTTCGTCCTTGCCTCTGTTTTCTTTTACGTAGGCAAAAGCGGCGGAAGCCGCGGTATTGTAGGACGCAAGCTGCTTGGGAGTAAATCCTTTGTCGCCGAGAAATTTGTCGGTCATGTTGTTGTAGTCGAGCGTAACGCGCATGTGGTCGCGCCATTCTTTGGTTTTATAGCCCATGGTGTGTTCCTCCGGGTGAAATTTTCACATTATTATTTTAGAACAAAAAAAGCGTTCTGTCAAGGATTGGAAGGGGGATTTCTTTATTTTTCAGATAACAGTTTTTTGAAAGGTTTCGGGGAGAAAATGTGACAAAAAAAGTAAAAAACGAAAGTAATTATCAACATGATGACGGCGGTGAGAGAAAGCGCCGCGACGGCTCCGAGATATTTTTTCAAAGCGGCGGAGACGAATTGTCCGATTAAGGAAACGGGGAGCATGAGCGCGCAGAGGATAAGACTGCGCTTCAAGAGGGAGAGGGGCAGGGGACATTTTCTGCAAAGAAAGACGAGATTGAGCGTGGAACATACGACATAACTGAGCGAAAGCCCGACGGGATAGGCATAGACGCCGATGTATTGCGGCAGAATCAACACCGCGCCGAGCATGAGCGCCGCGCCGATAAAGTAATAGACGAGGGTTTGCCGCTCAAAGTTGATGGAATTGAGAATGCCGGTGGAAATCATGGTGAGGCTCATGGGCAGGAGCATAAAACAGCATCTTCGGATCATTTCTCCCGCGTCCGCGTCGGAGTATAAGACTCTGCCGATATCGTCGCCCAGGACGAAAAATAAGGGGATTAAAAGGCATGCCACGAGGACGGTAACGGAAATTCCCTTTTCGATATTTTTGCCGAGCTGTTTATAGCGTTTCCGGTAGAAGTCTTCGGAAAGCTCGGGAACGAGGACGAGGGAGATGGAGCCGATGACGGTGGAAGGAATGGAGAGAATGGGGATGGCCATGCCGGAGACGACGCCGAACATTTGGAGTGCTTCGGTCTGAGTCGCGCCCGCGCGAATGAGCATGGCGGGCAGAAGTACGGCTACGGCGGAACCGACGAGGGAACCGCCCGCGCGCACGGCCGTAATGGGCATGGCGGAAGCGAACAGCGGTTTTAATTGTTTTTTAGGCGAGGCGAGTCTTCCGCCGCGAGCGAAGAAGCAGACGGAAGAGGCGGAGAAAGAGATGAAATAGGAGATGATGACCGCGAAGGCGGCGCGCTTTGCGCCGTCGAATACGTCGGAAATGCCGCGGAGGAGAAGGACACCCGCGATGACCATGACGCTTTCTTCCACGAGTTCGAGGACGGAGGGAAGAAGAAATTGTTTGTTTCCCCAAAAGCTGCCGCGAATGACGGCGTAGACGGAGGAAAAAATAAGTCCGACGAGCAAAATAGAGAAGATATCCAGGCATCGGTCGTCGGAAAAGAGAAAGGTAAATTTTTTTCCGAAGAGGAGAAAGACGAGGCAGACGGGAAGGGTGAGGAGCAGTGACGCGAAAAGTCCCGCGGTGACGGCGGAGCGTTCCCCTTTCGGATTTCCCGCCGCCTTGCTTTTGGAGATGAGCCGCGATACGGTGATGGGGATTCCGCCCGTTCCCAGCGTGATGAAGACGGAAAATACGGACAGGGCGACCTGATAGAGTCCGAGCCCCTCCGACCCGATGAGGCGCGAAAGGACGATGCGATATAAAAATCCGAGTGCGCGCTCCGCGACGGAAAGTCCCGTGACGAGCGCGGCCGTTCGATAGATGTTATTTTTTTTCATAATTTATTGTACGGGCTTGCCCTGCGATTTATGAGGATAATTTCTTTTCTTCCCGCATATAATGGAGTGATGCTGACAATTATCATTCCGCAATTTTATAAGGTCAAACGGGGACAGACGCTGAAAGAAATTTCCGACGCCTTTCATCTTCCCGAAAGCGTGCTGATAGGCCATAATTCTCTGAAAGAGGACGTTCGGGAGGGACAAATTCTGTATATTCCCGCCGTCAGGGGAAATCTCTATACCGTGCGCGCGGGGGATACGAAGGCGCTGCTTTCGGGAAGCGAAGAAAATTTTGAAAAAAAGAACATGACCGCTCTTTTATATCCCGGAATGAAAGTATTGCTGTGATCGGGACGCTCCGCGGGGACGAGGGTAGTCGGAACGCGAAGGGAAAATCTTTTTGCGGCATAACACGAAAATTTTTTCCCCGACATAAGATATAATAAGTAATTGATTACGGAGGAACTTGAAGCGCCGCGCGTCTTTCGCGGTTTCTTCTTCAAGGTTATTTCGTTACAGGAGGTTAAAATGTCGTTTTATTCTAATTTTCAATCGGATAAGTGCCCCGGCACCATTACGGGCAATCCGTTGAACGGCTTGACGGAAAAAGTATGTATTCAGGCGGAAAAGATATTCGACGCCTGCATCAAGCAGACGCAGCTTGAAAACTATACGCTGGAACTTACCGACTTCGTGCCCGAAAATCCTACATATCCGCTGACGTTCATCAGCGCTCGCTCCCTCTCTTCCGAGGCTACGGTCTCCAATCTCAACATAGACCGCCAATCGGATAAACAGTGCGCCCGCGTTCAGGCGTCCGTCACGATTCCCGTCGAGGTCCTTTATATGGACGCTTCGGGCACCGAGGGCAAGGCGACTTCGTCGGTCACGCTCAACGAAGACGTGCTTCTTTTCGTGCCGTCTCCGTCCATTATGCCGTTTACGGTCAAAGGCGTCGTCAGCGCCGTCGCTCCCGAGGGGACGTTCAACGCGACGAACAATACATTCACCGTCAGCATGTGTACGACCGTCATTCTCAAAATCGCCATGCAGGTGGAGCTTTTGGTTCCGTCTTACGGATATTGTGCGATTCCGCCCGCTCAGGAATACTCTCAGGAAATCTGTACGGGCTTCTTTGAACTTCCGCTTTACCCTCAGGCCCGTTCCTGCGCCTGCAAGGGAAACGGAACGGATAACCGTTTCTGAAACGCCGAAATTAAAAAAGTGTCCGTATCCCCGCCCTTTCTTAAAAATGAAGGGCGGGAATTTTTTCAGAGAAATAAAATCCTTGCCTTTCCGCAGAGAATCTGCTATAATATTGCCATGAATGTTTATGCGATAAGCGATCTGCACCTTTCTTCGGATTCCTCCAAACCCATGAATATTTTCGGGGGAAACTGGGAAGGACATTTCGAAAAAATAAAAGCGGATTGGCGGGAAAAAGTGACGGAAGAAGACGTCGTGCTCGTTGCGGGCGACATCAGCTGGGCGATGAAAATGGACGGCGCGATGTCCGACCTGTACGCGCTCGCCTCTCTGCCCGGGAAAAAGGTCTTTATCCGCGGCAATCACGATTATTGGTGGAACGGCATCACGCGGCTCAGGGACAGGGCGCCCGACGAATCTTTCGTCTTTCTTCAAACGGACGCGGTTAGAATCGGGGATTTTGTTATCTGCGGTTCCCGCGGGTGGACGTGTCCCGGAAGCCCCGACTATACCGAGCGCGACGAAAAACTCTATCGCCGCGAAGCGGAGCGCTTCCGCCTCGCCCTCGCCTGCGCGCAGGCGCTCCGACAAGAGGGGGATAAGGCGATAGCGCTCATTCATTATCCGCCTTTCAATCTCAAAAGAGAGGACAGCCTGTTTACCGAAATGTTTGAAAAAAACGGGGTGAATACAGTAATTTTCGGACACCTGCACGGCCCCGTATATTTCCCTCTGTATTCGGAAAAAAACGGGGTGGAATACTATCTCACCTCCTGCGACAAGACGGATTTCAGATTAGTGAAAATTTATTGAAGAATTTTTTTTGCGGGTTTGTTCGGCTCCGCGGAAAAGAATAAAATTTTTTTTCCGAAAAGGGCTTCGGAACTCTTTACAAGCGAAAAGGAGTGTGCTATAATAAAACTATCTTTAAGAGCGGTACCGAGATGCCGACAAGACAAAACGCAGACAGTATATTCGCCGCGGTTTTTTCGCGCGGCGCGGAAAGCATGAAGATTTTTGCGGTCTTGGGTGTCGGTGCCCGGGCCGTATTTTTATTTTTCGGAGAGGAATCGCATGGCGGAACATATCATTATGGACGCGAACGGAATGAGGCGGACGCTGATAAGACTGGCGCACGAAATTGCCGAGCGGGACGAAAATCCCGAAACGGTGGTGTTTGTCGGCATTCGGCGCGGCGGAGAAATCGTGGCGAAGCGCATACGGGATTGTTTTTCCGAAGCGGAGGGGATCACTCTTCCCTGCGGCGGAATCGATATCGGCATGCAGCGCGACGATCTGGTCTCCGCTTTTTTTGTACCCGAACATACCGACTGCGAGCTGAATTTTTCCGTAGAGGATAAAATCGTGGTGCTCTGCGACGACGTCCTGCATACGGGCAGGAGCGTCCGCGCGGCTATCGAAACGATTTTCAGGCTCGGGAGACCCAGGGCGATACAGCTTCTGGAACTTATCGACCGCGGCGGCAGAGAATTGCCCGTCCGTGCGGATTTTGTGGGTAAAAACGTACCCACCGCGCGCAGCGAATACGTAGAGGCATACTTTACCGAACTGGGCGCGGCGGAGGATAAAATCGTCGTCGGAAAGGAGGACGCGAATGATTAAAAGAAAAGATTTGCTCGGCCTTGTAGACGCGAGCGCGGAAGAGATTTGCGAAATACTCGACACCGCCGCGAACATGAAGAGGCTTTTGAGGCAGGGAATCAAGAAACTGCCGCATCTCGAAGGTTGTACCGCCACCATTCTCTTTTACGAGAACAGCACGCGGACGCGCACCAGCTTTGAGCTGGCGGCAAAATACATGGGCGCGACGACCATCAATATCGCGGCGAGTTCTTCGTCCGTCGCAAAGGGAGAGACGCTCATCGATACGGGCAAGACGCTGGATGCGATGAAGAACGATTTCATCATTATCCGCCACCCCATGGGCGGGGCGCCGTATCTGCTTGCAAGGACGGTCAAAGCGGGCGTCATCAACGCGGGCGACGGCATGAACGAGCATCCCACTCAAGCCCTTCTCGACCTTTGCACCATGCGGGAAAAATTCGGAAGAATCGAGGGCTTGAAGGTGGCGATTCTGGGAGACATCAAGCACTCGCGCGTGGCGAAATCCAATCTGTTCGCCCTTGCCAAACTCGGGGCGGAAGTGAGAATGTACGCGCCCGAGACGCTCATTCCCAAGGGAATCGACCGTTTGGGGGCAAAGCTCTGCACTTCCCGAGAAGAAGCGGTGGAGGGAGCGGACGTCGTCATGGGACTGAGAATTCAATTGGAGCGCCAGCAGGCGGGAAATTTTCCCTCTCTCAACGAATACGCGGAATTTTACGGAGTCAACGAGCGGGTATTGTCTTTGGCTTCCCCCGATGCGATCGTCATGCATCCGGGCCCCGTCAACCGCGGGGTGGAGCTTACCAGCGACGTCATCGACGACGGGAAAAGCCGCATAGAGGATCAGGTGCTTTCGGGCGTGGCGGTGAGAATGGCGATTCTGTTCCTGTTGGAGCAGTACAGAAAATCGGGTAAATAAGCGAGGTTATAAAAATGATTATCAAAAACGGAAGCGTAATTTTCAAAGATACGGTGGAAAAAAAGGATATCCGCGTTCTCGGCGGAAAGATCGAAAAGATCGCGGACAAGCTCTCTCCCGAACAGGGCGAAGAAGTCATAGACACGACGGGGCTGCACGTATTTCCCGGTCTCATCGACATGCACGTTCATCTTCGCGAGCCGGGATTTGAATATAAAGAGGACATCGAGAGCGGCTCCAAAGCGGCGGTAAAGGGCGGATTTACGCAGATCTGCTGCATGCCCAATACGCAGCCCGTCGCGGATAATAAAGTCGTTATCAGCTATATCCGCCATCGCGGCGAGGAAGTGGGACTTTGTAAAATCCGTCCGATCGGCGCCATTACGAAAGGAGAAGAAGGGGAGCAGATGGCGGATATCGGCGAAATGAAAAAAGCGGGCGCGGTGGCGATTTCCGACGACGGAAAGACGGTGAAAAGCTCCCGTCTCATGCGGCTCGCCATGGAGTACGCGAGCGGCTTCAATATGCGCTGCCTGTGTCACTGCGAGGACAAGGAACTCGCGGACGGCGGAGTCGTCAACGAGGGCTATAATTCCACATTGGCGGGGTTGAAGGGAATCCCCCGCGCGGCGGAGGACGTCGTTATCGCGCGGGAAATCTGCCTTTCCGAAAGCCTCGGCGTGCCCGTGCATATCTGCCATGTCTCGACGTACAGCGGCGTGCGCATGATCCGCGACGCCAAACGCGCGGGCGTCAAAGTGACGGCGGAGACCTGCCCGCACTATTTTGCGGCGACGGACGACGTCATTACCGGATTCGACACGAATACAAAGGTGAATCCGCCCATTCGGGAGGAAAAGGACAGGCTTGCGATTATTGAGGGCTTGAAGGACGGAACGATCGACGCAATTGTTACCGACCATGCCCCGCACCACGCGAACGACAAAAATGTCGAATATAATCTGGCCGCGTTCGGAATCAGCGGAATAGAGACTTCTTTCGGATTTGCCGTTACCTATCTCTATAAGACGGGGATTCTCACGCTCAATCAGCTCGCGGATAAAATGAGCCGCCTCCCGGCGGAAATTCTCTCCTTGGAGGGCGGAAAAATCGAAGAGGGGGTGCCTGCGGATCTCACGATAGCCGACCTCGACGAAGAATGGATCGTGGATTCCTCCGAATTTGTCTCCAAGGGAAAGAATACCCCCTTTAACGGGCGGAAGCTCAGCGGCGCCGTAAAATATACGATTGTCGACGGAGACATCAAGTATAAAGCGTAAAGCGGCGGAAAAAGTGTTTGCCGACCGTTTCCAAGCAACGCGCAGGAAGCGCGCTTATCCAACGGTTTATGGCAAGAACAAAAAAACATCTTACCGAATGTTTCCTGCCAGAGCGCAAGAAACATGTTTATTGACCGTTTATAACGAGGAGAAAAATTATGATTACCGATCGTCTCATTGAACGCATCATAGAATTGCAGAATCCCACCTGCGTGGGGCTGGATACGAGTTTCGATTACCTGCCCGACGATATGCGTGCGGGTGCAAAAGATTTTTCCGACGTCGCGGAACGCATTTTTTATTTCAATAAAAAACTCGTGGATACCCTCTGCGATATTGTCCCTTCCGTAAAGGTGCAGATCGCCTATTACGAAATGTACGGAGCGGAAGGGCTGAAAGCGTACAGGGAAACGCTCTCTTACGCGGCGGAAAAGGGGCTCGTCGTCATCGCGGACGCGAAACGCAACGACATCGGCTCCACGGCGGCCTGTTATTCCAGGGCATTTCTGGGCGAAACGTCCGTGGAGGGTGCGCGTTTTTCCGCTTTTCCCTCCGACTATGTGACCGTCAACGGCTATCTCGGCACGGACGGAATCGTGCCTTTCGTCGAAGATTGCAAAGAGCGGGATAAAGGAATTTTCGTGCTCGTCAAGACCTCCAATCCGTCGAGCGGGGAGCTCCAAAATCTCCTCCTCGAAAACGGAACGCCCGTATACGAATACATGGGCGGCCTCGTGGAGAAATGGGGAGAAAGCACCGTGGGAAAATACGGTTATTCCGCGGTCGGCGCGGTCGTGGGTGCGACGCACCCCGAAGAAGCGGCACGGCTGAGGAAAAAGCTCCCGCATACCTTTTTCCTCATTCCGGGTTACGGCGCACAGGGCGGAAGCGCGGAAATGCTGCGCTGCTGTTTCGGAAAAGACGGGCTGGGCGGCGTAGTGAATAATTCCCGCGGGATTTTGTGCGCATATAAGAAAACGGGCGGCACTTATTACGAAGCGGCGCGGGCGGCGGCCATCGCAATGCAGAAAGACCTGTCCGAAGCGATCGGAAAAATGGGCAGGTAACGGAGGAAATCATGCGCGAATATACGGCGAAAATCGTCGAAAATATCCCGATTGCGGAAAATATTCATTCTTTGACTTTTGAACTCCCCGAAAAACCCGAAGTGCGCGCGGGACAATTTGCCGAGCTTTCCGTCGGCGGCAGTCATCTTTTGCGCCGCCCTTTGGCGGTGTGTCGTGCGGAGGGAAAGAAAATTACCGTCTCTTTCCAGATTAAGGGCGAAGGAACCAAACTTTTGGCTTTGAAGAAGGCGGGAGAAACCTTGAACGTGCTCATGCCCCTCGGCAACGGTTTTTTTGTCGCGGAAAACGAAAAGAAAGTCGCTCTCGTGGGCGGCGGCGTGGGGATTTTTCCCATGATTTCCGTCCTCCGCGAATATGCGGGGGAAAAGGAGCTTTCCGCCTATATCGGCTTCCGCAATCGAGGCGCGGTCTGCGGCATGGAGGATTTGAAGCGGGCGGACAGGCTTTTGGCGGTGACGGACGACGGCAGCTTCGGAGAAAAGATGAACGCCGTACAGGCGTTTGTGCGTGACCTTGGCGCGGGGTACCGTCCCGACGTGGTGCTTTCCTGCGGTCCTCTGCCCATGCTCCGTGCGTTGAAGGAGACTTTGGCCGGGAAAAACATTCCCTGTTTCGTCTCTTTGGAAGAGCGCATGGGCTGCGGAATCGGAGCCTGCCTCGTATGCGTGTGCAATCTTACGAACGGAGAGCATGCGCGGGTATGTAAAGACGGTCCCGTCTTTGATATTCGGAACGTGATTTTATAAAGGAGCGGGAGAATTATGGCAAATTTATCGGTAAATCTCTGCGGAGTAACTTTGAAAAATCCCGTCATCGCCGCGTCGGGCACTTTCGGATTCGGCCGCGAATTCGACGAATTGTACGATATAGGGCGTCTGGGCGGCGTATCCACGAAAGGACTGACGATGGAGCCCCGTCTCGGAAATCCCGTTCCCCGCATAGCGGAATCGCGCGGAGTCATTTTGAACGCAGTGGGGTTGCAGAATCCGGGAGTCGAACATTTCATAAAATACGATTTCGATTGGCTGAAAGCCAAAGGGACGGCCGTCGTCGCCAATGTCGCGGGAAAAACTTTGGAGGACTACGCGGCAATCTGCGCTCGGTTGGACGGGCTGGCGGATATCATAGAGCTGAATATCTCCTGTCCGAACGTCCGCTCGGGCGGAATGGCGTTCGGAATCCGCCCCGAGAGCGTGAAAGAGGTGACAAAAACGGCAAAAACCGCCCTGAAAAAGACGCCTTTGATGGTCAAACTTTCGCCAAACGCGGAAAGCATCGCCGCCAATGCCCGTGCGGCGGAAGAAGGAGGCGCGGACTGCGTTTCGCTCGTCAATACCTTTACGGGCATGACGATCGATATCGAGCGCCGCAGACCCGTATTGGCGAACAATACGGGCGGCGTTTCGGGCGCGGGGATCAAGCCGATTGCCGTCCGCATGGTGTACGAAGCCGCGAACGCGGTAAAAATTCCCGTCGTGGGAATGGGCGGAATTACCTGTGCGGAAGACGCCGTGGAGTTTCTCATGGCGGGCGCCGTCGCGGTACAGGTGGGGACGGCAAATTTTACCGACCCGTTTGCCTGTCCGAAGATTATCGACGGGTTAAACGATTGGTGTGACCGTCACGGAATAAAAAACGTATCCGAATTGACGGGTACGGTAAAATTAAACGGATAACCGTTCGGGAGGAAAAGAAAAATGCAGCAACTTACCTACAAGGAAGAATTTATCAGATTCATGGTGGAAAACGGCGTTTTGCGCTTTGGGGAATTTACGCTGAAAAGCGGCCGTAAAGCCCCGTATTTCATCAATACGGGAAATTATAAGACGGGAGCACAGCTCGCGCGTCTGGGGGCTTATTACGCGGCCTGCGTGCACGACAACGGCTTGCAGGCGGATACGCTGGTCGGACCCGCATATAAGGGAATTCCCTTGGCGGTCACTACGGCGGTGGCACTGTATGAAAAATACGGCACGGACGTAAATTATTGTTTTGACAGAAAAGAGGTGAAGGATCACGGCGAAGGCGGCCTGTTCGTCGGAAAAGCGTTGGAGAACGGGGAGCGGGTCATTATCGTCGAGGACGTCATGACGTCGGGAAAGGCTTTGAGGGAAATTCTGCCCAAACTCAAATCGGCGGCGGATGTGGAAATAGCGGGAATGGTCATTTCCGTGGACAGAATGGAAAAAGGCTTGGAAAGCGGACTTTCCGCCGTTCAGGAAGCGTATAAAGAATTCGGCGTAAAGGTATATTCCATCGTCACGATGGCGGATATTATTTCGGCGATCGAAAAGGGCGTTATCGACGGAAAGGAATATCTCTCCGCGATGTATGAATACAGAAAGACCTACGGAGTGGATTAAAGAAAATAAGTATACCTGAGAAATAAATTGACGAACAGAAAAAATGCGGGCATACCGAAATCGGTATGCCCGCATTCTTTGTTTAATACGTCAAAAGGGACGCAGGGGAAGAAAAGCGGGAATGACGGGCAGGTCGGAGAGGGGAAGGGACGGAAAGAGCAGAAAAGCTCCTGCCGCCACGAAAAAAACCGCGCATAAAAACATGAGCGCCGCAAAGGGCAAAAGATTTTTTTTCATGTCCTTATTTTGTGTAAAATCGCTTTCCGATATTTACAAAAACAAAAAAGTGTGATATAATAAATATGTATCCGAACCATCTCCTTGTAAAAGAGGGAAAAACTTCGGAACTTTCGCGGCTTTTTTGGAAATTAGCCGATGCGGATCTTCGAAAGATAAAATGCGCTTGCGAAAGAGAATGCTTTGCGGATTTGAAAAAATTGCCGAAGCGGGAGGAGGGACTTTTGGATTATCGGATTTTATACGGCGAAACGGCCGCGGGCGTCCCCGAAGCACGATATCGTGCGGTCGCAAAAGGTTTCAGGTCGTTGAAGGGGTGCGAGCCCGAAGCGTTCTATTCCTCTTCGGGAAGAGCGGAAATTATCGGGAATCATACCGACCATAACGGCGGAAAAGTAATCGTCGCGGCGATTTCCTGCGATATCGTGGCGGCGGTGAAACGCCGCGGGGACGGACTCGTTGAAATTGCTTCCAAAGGGTTTCGTCCCGTCCGTTTTCAGGTCTCGGACACGGCGCGAAAGCGCGCGGAGACGGGCAGGAGCGCTTCCCTAGCCCGCGGGGTCGCTGCGGGGATAGAAAGGCTCGGATATTCCCTTAAAGACTTCGGCGGCTTTTCCGCTTATACGGAGAGCACGGTATTCCGCGGCGCGGGGGTGTCTTCTTCCGCGGCTTTTGAAGTATTGATTGCGGAAATTTTCAACGATTTGCATCTGAACGGAAAAATGACGCCTTCTGAAAAAGCGGAGGTCGGCCGTTTTGCCGAAAACGAGTATTTCGGCAAGCCCTGCGGACTTTTGGATCAGTCCGGCGTCGCTTACGGCGGACTGAATAAAATCGATTTCAGAAATTCGTCGGTTCCGTCCGTCTCTGCTCTCCCTCTGCCGAAGGGGTACAGTCTCGTCATTACGAATACGGGAGGCTCCCATTCGGAACTGACGGAATATTATGCCGCAATCCGCGGCGAAATGTCGGAAGTGGCGGCTTTTTTCGGTAAAAGGACGCTTCGTGAAATCAATGAAAATTCGCTGTTGAACGCTCTTCCGAATCTTCGGAAGAAGGTTTCCGAACGGGCGATCTTGCGCGCGTTTCATTTTTTTGAGGAAAACGTTCGCGTCGATCGTGTGGCAGAGGCTCTGCGCCGCGGCGATATGTCCGTGTTTTTGAATTGCATGAAGGAAAGCGGCGAAAGCAGTCAGAAATATTTACAGAACTGTTTTGTTCCGAACAGCGATGTTCAGCCCGTTTCCCTCGCGTTGAAGCTGTCGGAAAAGCTGCTGAAAAACGGCGGGTACCGCCTACACGGCGGCGGCTTCGCGGGAACGGTGCTCGCCTGCGTTTCCGATGCGGAAAAGGAAAAATATATCCGCGCAATGGCGCGCGTATTCGGGCGGGAAAACGTATTTCCCGCAGCGGTGAGAAAGGTCGGAACCATGCGCGTAAATTTTTGATTTTTATCGGCGGATAGAAAATCGAAAAACAGGACGTGTATGAAAATTTTCAGAGTGTATTTTTTTGTGCGCGACCTCGACGAAAAATAGAATTAAAAAGTTGAAAAAATTTAACTGCGGAAGATTCCGCGTAAGGAGGATTTATATGACAAAAATTACAAAATCGGTATTCGACAAAATGCCCGACGGGAGAGAAGTATACGCTTATACTTTCGCGGACGGCGATAAAAGCATGAAGGTGCTTTCTTTGGGCGGGATTATACAGAGCCTCGTCCTTCCCGATAAGAACGGCCGTCCGACGGACGTGCTTTTGGGGTATGATACCGTAAAGGGTTATCTCGAAAACGGAGGCTATCTCTGCGCGCTCATCGGACGTTTCGGAAACCGTATCGACAAAGGGCATCTCGAAATCGACGGAAAGACGTACTCCCTCTATATCAACGACAAAAGCAATCATCTCCACGGCGGCAAAGAAGGCTTCGACAAAAAGCTCTGGGACGGAAAGATCGACGGGGATAAATTGGAACTTTCCCTGTTCTCGCCCGACGGGGAGGAAAATTATCCGGGAAATCTCAAAGTGACGGTCGTATATACTTTTTCCGACGGCGTTCTGGGGATCGAATATACGGCGGTTTCCGATAAAAAGACGGCGATCAACCTCACCAATCACGCTTATTTCAATCTGAGCGGAGAAGGGGATAAATGCACGATTTTGGATCATGAACTCTTCCTCGATGCTCCGTATATCGCTCCGACCGATTCCGAACTCATTCCCCACGGGGAATTTTTGAGCGTGAAGGACACTCCGTTCGATTTCACGACGGCCAAAGAGGTCGGAAAGGACGACGGGGAGCGGACGACGAATAGGGACCTCTCTTACGGCGGCGGTTACGACCATTGCTTCATTTTCGATAAAAAACGTGACGTCTCTGAGCCTTACGGCGTTTTATACAGCCCCAAGAGCGGAATCGAAATGAAATGTTATACCGATATGCCCGCCGTGCAGTTCTATGCGGGAAACGGACTCGATCAGACGGGGAAAAAAGGACATTATTACGGCCGTTGCGGAGGGCTTTGCCTCGAAACGCAGGCGATTCCCAATAACGTCAACGTACCCACTTATGCGGAATACGGTTCTTCGATTGTTCCCGCGGGACAGGTTTACCATTTTACCGCCCGTTATGCCTTCGGTATCAGAAAGTAAAGTCGGTTGGCAGACGGCGGAAAATATCCGGAAGTAAAAATATCCGAAAATATCCCGTGGGCATCAAAAAAGAAAATTCCTTGACAACCGCGGCGGACGCATGGTATAATATCTTTCAAACGGATACTTCGGAAAGGAAAGATTTTTATGAAAAATATCATTCTGACGGGCGACAGACCTACGGGAAAACTGCATATCGGGCATTACGTCGGGTCCTTGAAGCGCCGAGTAGAACTGCAAAACAGCGGAAAATACGATAAAATTTATATCATGATTGCGGATGCGCAGGCCCTCACCGACAATTTCGACAATCCCGAAAAGGTGCGTTCCAACGTCGCGGAAGTGGCGCTCGATTATTTCGCCTGCGGGATCGATCCCGAAAAATCCACCGTCTTTATTCAATCCTATGTGACGGAACTTACGGAACTTACGTTCTATTACATGAATCTCGTCACCCTGTCGCGGTTGGAACGCAATCCGACCGTAAAGGCGGAAATCAAACAGAAGAATTTCGGCGCTTCCCTGCCTATGGGATTTTTGACCTATCCCGTATCTCAGACGGCGGACATCACTGCGTTTAAGGCCAATACCGTCCCCGTCGGAGAGGATCAGCTCCCCATGCTGGAACAGGCGCGGGAGATCGTGAGGAGCTTTAACGGCTTATACGGAGAGACCCTGACGGAGCCGAAGGCGGTTCTTCCCGAGAATAAATCCTGTCTTCGTCTGCCGGGAACGGACGGCATGGCAAAGATGAGTAAATCCTTGGGAAATTGTATCTATCTTTCCGATTCGGCGGACGAAATCAAGCGGAAAGTCATGGGAATGTATACCGACCCCAATCACTTGAAAGTGAGCGATCCCGGCGACACGGAACACAATCCCACGTTTATCTACCTCGACGCATTTTGCAGGGAAGAGCACTTTCAGCGGTATCTGCCCGAGTATGCGAACCTTGCGGAGATGAAAGCGCATTACGAACGCGGAGGTCTCGGCGACATGAAGGTAAAGAAGTTTTTGAATGCGGTCATGCAGGAGACTTTGGAACCCATTCGCTTAAAGAGAGAAAAGCTGGCGGAGGATCTCCCTGCAATTTGGGACATTCTCTTCAAAGGTTGCAAAGAGGCCCGCGCCGCGGCGGCGGAAACGCTCTTTGAAGTCAGAAAAGCGATGAAAATAGATTATTTCTCCGGCATGTAATGAGCGGCCGAAAGAGGAAAGAGGCAGAATCGAAAAATCGGAAAAATTTTGCGGAGTTCTTGCGGATATGCGCGAGGACTCTGTTTTTTTGCGGCGGACGAAGGGCGATTTACGGACAAAAAGGCGCAATCGGGCATATACTGCTTATAAGCGGTACTCCGCATATACGGAGCCGCTGTCAAGATAAAAAAGGAATGTATTTACCGATGAATTTTTTGGAAAACCTTTCGCCTGTATGGCAGGCGTTGTTCGCGTCGTTATATACCTGTTTCATGACTGCGGCGGGAGCGAGCGTGATTTTCTTTTCCGATAAACCGAAAAAGGGATTTTCGGTGATTGCGGAAAGCTCCGCGGCGGGGATCATGCTGGCGGCGTCTTTCTTTTCTCTGCTCTCTCCCGCGTTCGATTATCCCTGTGCCGTTCCTCCCTATGTCGCCGTGACTTTGGGCTTTTGTATCGGCGGCGCTTTTATCGTCCTTACCGACCGTCTCCTTTCCCGTTCCGAGAAAAGGGCGGAGAACGGCGGAAAAAGCGGCCTTTTATATACCGCGGTGACTTTGCACAATATTCCGGAAGGCATGGCGGTAGGCGTGGCTTTCGCCGGCGGCGGTCTCGTCCCGGCGGCCATGCTGGCTTTCGGAATCGGCGTACAGAATTTTCCCGAAGGGCTTTGCGTCGCCTGTCCTTTGCGCGCCCGCGGAATGAGCCGTAAAAAAAGTTTTTTTCTCTCCGTGCTTTCGGGCGCGGTGGAAATTCCCTCCGCCGTTTTGGGCGCTTTGGCGGCTACGGTTATCGGAAGTCTGATGCCCTGGGCGCTGGCTTTTGCCGCCGGGGCCATGGTGGCCGTAACGGCCGCCGAACTTATTCCCGAGAGCTTTTCGGAGAACAAATCTTTGGCGCTCGTCGGTTTATTGGCAGGCTTTGCGCTAATGATGCTTTTGGATACGGCTTTGGGCTGAGAAAAAGAGCAGAGTAAAAATTCCCGAAAGGGGAACAAAGAGGCAAAAGAGCTTTTCAATCGGGTGGATTTACGGAAACGAAGAGGACGAAACTTGCCGAAAGACCTAAGGAAATGAAAGAAGGGGCAAGTGACGGGAGAAAACTTTTTTTCGCCTGCGGCGGCCCCTTCTTTCGTTTGCTTTTTCGTCTGTTATCTGATATAATAAATTTCGGATAAAATTTATTGTCGGGAGAAAAAATATGCCTACGATATCGGTGAAAAAACTTGACGAACGCGCGGTATTGCCCAAATACGGTTCCGCTTACGCGGCTGGCGCGGATTTATATGCCGTGACCGACGGAGAAGTGAGCTTCCGTCCCGGAGAAACAAAGATGATTCGGACGGGGATTGCGGTGGAAATTCCCGAGGGATATGCGGGATTGGTATATGCGAGAAGCGGGCTCGCAAGCAAGCGCGGTCTTGCTCCCGCGAATAAAGTGGGCGTGATAGACGCGGATTATCGGGGCGAGGTTTTTGTCGCTCTCTATAATCATTCGGATTCCGTCCAGACGATAGAGTGCGGAGAACGCATTGCGCAGCTCGTCGTCACTCCCTTTTTGAAGGCGGAATTTCAGGAAGCGGAAGAGCTTTCCGATACGGTCCGCGGCGCGGGCGGATTCGGAAGCACGGGCAGGGGATGAGGAAAAGACGCCATGTCCATGAGAATGAGAAAAAAGCGCAATTTCGAAAGTCGTATGGAGGCCTGTAAAGACCTTCTTCTCGCGCGCGGCGCGGGCGGAATTCTCAACATGAAGGAAGCGGCGGAAAATTACCGCGCGCTCGTCGATTTTCCCGCCGTGTTCGGAAACGATTTCCCCGTAGAATTGGAAATCGGCTGCGGGAAAGGCGGTTTTATTTGCGCTCTTGCCGAAAAAAATCCGGATATCAACTATCTTGCACTCGAAAAGATGAGCAACGTCATTTTGACGCCCATGGAGGAAGCGAAAAGGCAAGGAATAGAAAATATCCGCTTTCTCAATATCCGCGCCGAATGTCTGCCCTGCTATATTCCGGAAAATTCCCTCGGAAAAATTTATCTGAATTTTTCCACGCCGCTGCCGAAGCTCGGCTATGCGACGCAGAGACTCACGCATAGGAATTTTTTGGAGATTTATAAAAAACTTTTGAAAAAGGGCGGAAGAATTCTTCAAAAGACGGACAACAGGGACTTTTTTGAATTTTCCCTCGAAGAATATACCGCCTGCGGATTCCGCTTGGAAAAAGTCACTTACGATTTGCATAAAGACGGAAATCCCAAAGAAAATATCGTCACCGAATACGAGGCGAAGTTTATTTCGTCGGGACAACCCATCTGTGCGGTCGAAGCGGTGTTGGAGGAGAATTGAACGGGCATGGAAAAATCCTCTTTTGAATACACGTGGTACATGCCGACGAAAATCGTTTCGGGTCGGGATTGCGTGAAAAACAACGCTATGCTTTTGTCTCCGCTCGGAAAATGCGCGTTGATCGTGACGGGAAAGAGTTCCGCGGCGAACGGTTCTCTCGCGGATATGTGTGCGACACTGAGAGAAAACGGACAGGAATTTGAGGTGTTCGACGAGGTGACGCCCAATCCCGTTGTCACCTGCGTACAGAAGGGTGCTGCGAAGGCGCGGGAAATGCGTGCGGATTTTATCGTAGGGATCGGAGGCGGTTCTCCCATGGATGCCGCAAAGGCGATTGCCGCCCTCGCGAGACAGCCGAGGACGGACGAGGAAATTTTTTCGGGCGGTTGGAGTGAGGATATTCTTCCCGTCGTCGCGGTGCCGACTACGGCGGGCACGGGCAGCGAAGTCACTCCGTATGCGATCGTCACGAACGATTTCAAGAGAACGAAAACGAGCTTGTCTGCTCCCGAAATGTTTCCGAAACTCGCCTTCCTCGACGGGAAATACATGCTTTCCCTGCCCCGGAATACAACGATTCATACGGCGATAGACGCCCTCTCTCACGCAGTGGAGGGAATGTTCACGACAAAATCTACTCCGCAGGGAGACTTGGCCGCGCTCGAAAGCATTCGCTTGCTGTTCGGGATATTTCCGAAACTGCAAGCCTCTTCGGCGCTGTCTTTATCCGAAAGAGATACTTTGTTGTATGCTTCCATGCTGGCGGGAACGGTCATTGCACAGGCGGGGACGACGGCGGTGCATACGCTCGGATACGCGCTTACATATCATTACGGAACCGATCACGGCGAGGCAAACGGCGTATTGCTCGGCGAAATGCTTGCGCTCGCAGAGGAGCGGCTTCCCGAACGGACGGAAAAGATTCTCCGCGCCGCGGGGACGAAAGACGCCGAAGAGTTCGGAAGAGTTTTGAAATTGCTGTTGAAAGGGCATATCAGGTATCCGCGCGAAGCGTTGATTCGGTATGCGGAAGAGGCGGCGGACAGTCCGAAACTGAAAGGAACGACTTATTTCAGGGATAAAGAGGACTTGTTGCGCATTTATTTGAAAAGCGATATTGTAAAGGAAGCATAAGATGGTCGAAAATATTATTTTGGATGTGGACGGAACCTTGTGGGACAGTTCGGAGACGATTACAAAGAGTTGGAACGAAGTCTATCGCCGCCGCGGACTTTCGAGAAGGTTTACCGTGGAAGAGGTCAATTCGTATATGGGGAAACTTCCTTCCGAAATCGCGGAGGAGCTTTGCGGGGGCCTGTCGAAAAAAGAACGAAACGATATTGTGGAAGATTGTATGGACACGCAGCTCAAACTGCTCGAAAAAGAGGGCGGAAAGTTATACCCGGGCGTATTTGAAACCTTAAAGCGGCTGTCCGGTCGCTATGGAATTTTTATCGTCAGCAATTGCGGGTGCGGATATATCGAAAAATTATTTTCTTTTACCGGAATCGGCCCATTCGTCAAGGATTATTTATGCGCGGGAATGACGGGGAAAAATAAAGGCGAAAACTTAAAACTTCTCATGGAGAAAGAAAATTTGAAAAATTGTATCTATGTAGGCGATACCCGCATGGACGAAGTCGCTTGCCGCTATGCGGGGATTCCTTTTATATGGGCGGCTTACGGATTCGGAAAAACCGAAAAACCCGACGCGGTTTTGTATTCTTTCTCCGATCTCGAAAAGACCATTTTGACGCTTTGAAAATTTATACGGAGAAAAAGTCAAAAAAATCCAAAAAAATTTTTTCTTAACTATTGAAAAAGCTCGGAATTTGTGATATAATAAAACCAATATAGATTTGCAGAAAACGGAATCGGCAAAAATATTGCAATTCCGTCGGGAAAACAAGGAGGATTCAAAGGTGAGTTACATAGTTATCGACGGCGAAGAACGGGAGGCCGTTTGCCCTACGGGAGCGATGACCATTAAAAACGAAACGGACAAGGCTTGGGAAATTTTGCGGGGGGATAAAGAATCGACGCGCGTTGTCGTGCAGATAGCTCCTGCCGTGAGAGTGGCTTTGGGTGAAAAATTCGGTTTGGCGCGCGGCGAAGACGCAATGGGAAAAATCGTGGCGGCCCTTAAAAAAATCGGCGCGGATTTTGTCGTCGATGCCGCTTTTGCCGCCGATATCGTCGCGGCTAAGGAAGCGGAAGAGCTCGCCGAAAGAATGAAAAACGGCGGAAAACTGCCTATGTTTTCGGCGTCTTGTCCCGCTTGGGTGCATTATGCGGAAAATCGGTATCCCGACTTAAAAGAACATTTCTCTTCCTGTCGTTCCCCCATGCAGACGTTGGGAGAAGGTCTGAAAAAATGCTTTGAGACTTTGGATGACGGCAGGGAAACGAAGGTCATCGCGGTAGTATCCTGTGCTGCTGAAAAGTGCGAGGAGGTTTCCGAAGATGAAATTCCGTCCGTGGATTTGGTCTTGACGACGGACGAGCTTTCCGAAATGTTCGCCGAAGAGAAGATCCGCCTGCGTATTCTCAAAAACGAAAAAGCGGATGAGCCTTTTACTGCTTATACCGGCGCCGGAATTTTGACGGGAACCGCGGGCGGCGTTACCGAAGCGATTGTGCGCGCGCTCAGCGAGGATAAGTCCGAAGACGCCTTTGCAAAGATAGAATATAGCGGCATCCGCAGTCGAAAGGAATTTAGAGAAGCTGAAATTCAGGTCGGAGAATTGACGATAAAGGCCGCGGTGGTTTGTGGTCTGAAAGCCGCGGACGAATTGGCGGAAAAAATAGTTGCGGGCGAAAGTATTTATGACTTTGTAGAAGTATCCGTTTGCCCTGACGGGTGCGTTTCGGGCGGCGGCCAAATTACATCCGATGAAATGACTGAAAAACTTCGTGCCGCGGGACTCTATTATATGGACAAGACTTGCGCCTTGCGTTCCCCCGAACAAAACGAAGCCGCTATGAATTTTGCTTCCCCCGAATTTACGGCAGAATTCGCAGAAGGGTTTAGGTCACGGCTTGAAAAAGAACAGGCGGAAAATATCGGGCCAGTAGAAGAGGAGCCCGTCGAGGAACCGATTGAAGAGACAGCCGAAGCTGTTGAGACGGTAGAAGAGGTGCCCGCGGAAGAACCGATCGAAGAGATAGCCGAAGCTGTTGAGACGGTAGAAGAGGAATTCGTTGAGGAACCGACCGAAGAGGCTGTCGAAACCGCTGAGACGGTAGAAGAGGAGCCCGCTGAGGAACCGACTGAAGAAGTTATCGAAACGTCGAATGAAGAAATAACGGACGATCCTAAGGAAATTTCTCGGGGAGAAGGAGAAATCGCCGCGGCGGACGACATTACAGACGATATTGAAGAAGAACCGTTAGAGGAGCTCTTTGAAGAAGACGCGAGCGAGTCTGCTTCGGAAGACGGAAAAGACGAGGAAGAAAACGTCGAGGAAATCCTGACGGAGCAGGGAAATTCCGTGGAGGAGTCTGTAAACGCAGAATCAGAATCCGAAAAAGATACGCTTGAAGATATTTTGGAAGAAGTTGCGGCTACGGAAGATACGGCGGAAGAGACGCAAGAGACAGAAGATCCCGAAGAAGCCGAAGCCCCCCGTGCCGAAGATAGCGTCGGACAATCGGAGGAAAAGGCGGAAGATACGGAAATTGCTGTCGAAGAAACAACAGAAGAAATAACTGCGGAAGAAAGCGAAATTGTAAATTCGTCCGATACAGATGCTATGGAGCCGGAAGAGACTTCACAAGACATCGATGAGGAAGAGTTGAACGAAGAAACAAAAGAAAATTCTGCGGGACACTCTCCGGAGCCTTATCATAGAACGCTTTCCCGCAAAGAGCGGAGAAAATTAAAGAGAATGAGAAAATTCAGAAATTGAAACTCTGAAATTTACAATGACAAAACTTAAACCGAAAGAATTATCTGACGGCAAAAGAAGAATCCGAAAACTTTGAAAACAAAACGGAAGGTTTTCTCCGACCGTAATGTTTGATATTTATAAGGAAAAAGCGCTCCGTTCGTATCGGGGGAGCGTAAAACTCTTTTGCCGTCCGGGCAAAGGAGTTTTTTTATGACTGAAAAACGTATAGCCGTCGTAAGTATTCTCGTTTCCGATCGTTCGGAAAGCGAAAAGGTAAACGGGCTTCTCTCCGAATACGGTGAATATATTCTCGGCCGAATGGGGATACCGTATAGGGAAAAAAGCGTTTCTGTGCTGTCCGTCGTACTCGACGCCCCGATAGAAATTACCAATGCTTTGACGGGAAAATTGGGGAAGATAGACAATGTTGCCGTCAAAGCTCTGTTTGGAAAAATTTGAATATGGCCAATGCTTGAAACTTTTCCGAATAGTAGAATATCGGCAAAGCGCCGTAATTCTTTGTCGGAAAAATTTGAAAATATCAAAAAGGAGATATACACTCATGAAAAAAATTTTATCCGCAATATGCGGAACGCTCGCCGCCGCATTTATCTTTGTCGGTTCCGCTTGTTCGACGAAGGTCGACTCTAAAATACAAATTTATATGCCCGACGGTGCGCCTGCCTTGGCTATGGCGCAGCTTATGGCTTCCGAATCGGACACGGAAAGCTATCATGTCGTCGATTCTTCCACCATTCAGACTTATGTCACGGGGGAAAATCCCAAAGCCGATCTCTGTATTCTTCCCTTGAATCTCGCCAGTAAACTTTTGGGAACGGGGGAGACCTATCAAATGCTCGGAACCGTGACGCACGGCAATTTATATATGCTTTCGACGGATACTTCCGTTCAATATACGGCGGAAAATCTGGACGAATTGATCGGAAAAACCGTCGGGGTCGTCCAACTCCAAAACGTGCCCGGGCTTACTTTCAAAGTCATTCTCGGACAAAACGAAATTCCTTGGCAGGAAATGGGAAACAGCACTCAGTCAGCGGCGGACAAGGTCAATCTGAAAGCGGTGACGCCCGAAGAGGTAAGTCCTGCCACGGGATTGGATTGTTACGTGGCGCCCGAGCCTGCGGCAAGTTTGAAGGTGTCCAAGACCGATTTGGAATTTATCGGAGATTTGCAGCAGCTTTACGGCGGTGAAAAGGGGTATCCCCAAGCGGTATTGGTTGCGAAAAAGAGTCTGATACAGACGCACGAAGATTGGGTAAAGAGCTTTATGACATCTATGACAAACGCCGCAAAATGGCTGGAAACGGCGGAGATAAAGACGATCGTTTCCGCCGTATCCTCTCATCTCACGGAAGGCTTGACTCCCTCTCTGACGGAAAACAATCTTTCCGCGACTGCCGTCGAACATTCGGGAATCCGCTTTGAGAAGGCATCGGATTGCAAAGAAGAGGTAAACGGCTTCCTCGAAAAGATGATCAAGGTCAATCCCGAATCGGCAAAGGCTGTTTCGGATAATTTCTACTATCATGCCTGAAAAGAAATTCTTTTTGAGAAATCTTTTATGGTCGGTAGCCGCGCTCGCCTTTTTATGGGCGGCGTGGCTGTTGGCGCACATTCTCGTAAAGAACGACTATCTCGTTCCGTCCTTTTCGTCGGCTATGAAAAAAGTCGGGGAATATCTGAAAGACGGAGCATTTTGGAACGCGTTTTTCAATACGTTTCTGCGTACATTAACGGCATTTTTTATTTCCTTTTTCGGAGCGGCAGTCTTGGCGACGGCCGCTTACCTGCTGCCTTCGCTGGGACATTTTTTGTCGCCTTTGGTGTCCGTGATGAGAAGTCTTCCCACAATGGCCGTCATTCTCATTATTCTCGTTTGGACGACACCCGTTCAAGCTCCCGTCGCCGTGGCGTTTCTTGCACTGTTTCCGCTTCTTTATTCGGGAATTTTTTCGGCGTTGAAGCAGGTTGACGGGAAGCTGGTGGAAATGAGCAAAATATATCGTGTTCCCATAAGAAAGCAAATTTTCGGATTATATCTTCCCTCTGCCGCCCCTTATGTTCTTCGGGAAGCCGCCGCGGCGCTGTCCTTTTCCTTGAAACTTACGGTTTCGGCCGAAGTGCTCGCCAATACCTATCAGAGCATCGGCGGCATGATGCAGGAGGCGAAAATTTATGTGGAGGTGCCCGCGCTGTTCGCTTTGACCGCGCTTGTCGTAATAGCGGGATTTTTATTGGAAGGCTTGGGCGCGGCTGCCGCATACGCGGCAAGGAGACGGATATGATACGGCTTTCGGACATATCTAAGGCATACGGCCCGCAAAAGGTTTTTGACAATTTTTCTCTCGAAATAGAGAACGGAAAAATTCTCTGTGTTTTGGGGGAATCGGGCGGCGGAAAGACGACGCTTTTGAATATCTTGGCGGGGCTCGTTCCCTTTTCGGGCAATCTTTCGGGAGTCCCGAAACGGGTTTCTTATATCTTTCAGGAGCCGCGCCTGCTGCCCAATATGACCGTAAAACAAAACCTCGCCTATGCGGGCGGAGCGCCGGAGAAAATCGACGATATTCTCGAAAAGACGGAACTTATAAAGTGTGCGGATAAGCGTCCCGGAGAACTTTCCGGCGGTGAAAAACAGCGGGTTTCGCTCGCTCGTGCGTTTTTGATTCCTTCCGAACTTTTGTTGATGGACGAACCTTTTTCGTCGTTGGATACGGCGCTGAAAATTCGATTGACGGAAGTTTTCGCCCGGCTTTGGAAATCTCTGCCCGAAAAGCGGACGGCAGTATTCGTCACGCATGATCTGGAAGAAGCGCTGATGCTCGCCGATCGGATAATCGTATTGAAAAGCGGGCAGGTGGCGGCGGACGTTTCTTTGAAGCGGGAGGTTTTTCCCTCGGCTTATGCGGCGCCCTGCGAGGAACGACAAAAATTGCTTTCCGTATTGCTGGAAGGGGAAAAGTGCTGAAAATCTGTAAAAACGATGTAAAAAAACCATTTGCGAGTGTGTATCTGTTTGACAATTTTTTTCGTTTGCGATATGATATTATAGAATGTCAATCCGTCCTGTATATCGGACGCAAAAGGAGAAGAAAGAACTATGAGAGGATTGGAAACTTCCGTCGTACGTTTGAGACACGAAGTTTTTAAGGAAGTGGCGAAAGTCGCCTACAATTCCGCGCCCGAAGATATCAACAGCGATATCGAAGCAATTCCCTACACCATTACCCCTACGGAGGTACCCCAATACCGCGAGAGCATTTACCGCGAACGTGCAATTGCTTCCGAGCGGGTACGGCTGGCGATGGGCATGTCGCTCAGGCCTTCGGATAAACCCGTACACATTACCAGTGGTCTGGATCAGAGCAATATCTCCGATAAATATTACGAACCGCCTTTAATGCAGGTGATTCCCTCCGCATGCGATAAATGCGAGGATAACGTCTATGAAGTCACCAATCAATGCCGCGGATGCGTCGCGAAAGCGTGCGTGGCGGCTTGTCCCAAGGGCGCCATTTCCATCGTAGACGGAAAATCCGTCATCGACAGGGAGAAGTGTATTCGCTGCGGCAAATGCAAAGCGGCGTGTCCCTATGATGCCATCGCACATAAGGTTCGCCCCTGCGCGCAGGCGTGCGGAATCAAAGCCATCTCTTCGGACGAACTCGGCCGAGCGAAAATCGACAACGATAAATGCGTCGGCTGCGGTCAGTGCATGGTCAGTTGCCCCTTCGGCGCGATTGCCGACAAGTCTCAGATTTTTCAACTGATTCAGGCGATCAAGAAAGGGGATTATATCGTGGCGGAGGTCGCGCCCGCCATTGTCGGACAATTCGGGGAAAACGTCTCTCTCGCGCAGATTAAGGGCGCCTTGAAAGATATCGGCTTCAAAGAGGTACACGAGGTCGCCAGCGGCGCGGACGTGGGCGCGGCGACGGAAGCACATCACTATGTAGAAGAGGTGGTACCCGGAAAACTCCCGTTCCTTCTTACCTCCTGCTGTCCCGCGTGGGCGATGCTCGCCAAGAAACAGTTCCCGCAGCTGATCGGAGAGGTCTCTCAGGCTCTGACGCCCATGGTCGCGACGGCGCGCAAGATAAAACAGAAAACCCCTCAGGCCCGCGTGGTCTTTATCGGGCCTTGCGCTGCCAAAAAATTGGAGGCTTCCCGCGCGTCCGTTCGGAGCGACGTGGATTTCGTCATCACGTTCGAGGAGCTTGCGGGCATGTTCGCGGCGAAGGAGATCGATTTCTCGAAATACGCCGAAGGCTGTGCCATGCATGAAGCCACGGGCGCGGGGCGCGGATATGCCGTGGCGGGCGGCGTTGCCTCCGCGATCGAACAATGCGTCAAGGTTTACTATCCCGGCGTCGATGTGAAAATCGAGCACGCGGAAGGACTCGATGCCTGCAAGAAAGTATTGATTCTCGCCAAATTGGGCAAGAAAAACGGCTGCCTTATCGAAGGAATGGGCTGTCCGGGCGGCTGTGTAGCGGGCGCGGGCACAAATCTTTCCGTAGAAAGGGCGACGGCGGAGGTCAAAAAATTCGTGGAAAATTCCACGAAGAAAATCCCGCCCAAAGAATTGTACGAAATCGATTTGCCGTAACGGACGGAAAATTCAAAAATCAAAAAAAGAAAAACGACCCGTTTTGCGTTTCGAGCGCGGAACGGGTTGACTTTTTATACGGAAAAGATTAAAATAAGACATGGCTTTTCGGTAAAGAAAAAGGAGCATACATATTCATGGAAGAACAGAAGAATTTGCAGGAAGAACAGCCGCGGGGGGAGACGAGCAGCTCTAAACTCGGCACACAGCCCGTCGGAAAATTGCTTCTCAAACTTTCTATTCCCACGATTACAGCACAGCTCGTCAATGCCCTGTATAATATCGTGGACAGAATATATATCGGGCATATGCCCGATTCGGGTTCTTATGCCTTGACGGCGATGGGGGTGTGCCTTTCGCTCATCATGATTATTTCCGCCTTTGCCTATCTGACGGCGATCGGCGGAGCCGCCCGCGCTTCGATTATGATGGGAAAGGGGGATAAAGAGGAGGCGGAAAGAATACTCGGCAACTGTGCGGTCGTCACGGCCGCCGTGGGGGCGATTCTTACCGTGATTTTCATCATATTCGCGGAAAAGCTGCTCTGGACGTTCGGGGCAACGGAGGACACGATAGAATATGCCGTCGAATACATGCGCATATATGCATTGGGTTCCGTTTTTGTGGAGCTGGCGCTCGGACTGAACGCCTTCATCACCGCGCAGGGCTTTTCTCTCATCGGTATGCTTTCCGTATTGATCGGTGCCGTCACGAATATCGTCCTCGATCCGATTCTCATTTACGGCTTTTCCATGGGAGTCAAAGGCGCGGCGATTGCCACCGTCGTTTCCCAAATGTTCAGCGCTATATGGGTGGTGGCTTTTTTGACGGGAAAAAAGACGGTGCTCAGAATTCGTCCGAAATATTTCAAGGTTTGCCTCGCTTCGTACCTGCCCTGCATTTTTTTAGGCTTGTCGCCGTTTATTATGCAGTTTACGGAGAGTGTTTTAACGATTTGTTTCAACGTTTCTCTGAAAAAGTACGGGGGGACTATCGCCGTGGGAGCGATGACGATTTTATCCAGCGTCATGCAGTTCGCCATGCTCCCTTTGCAGGGAATGACGCAAGGCGCTCAGCCCGTCGTCAGTTATAATTACGGCGCGGGAAAAAAGGAGCGCGTGAAAAGGGCATTTTCTATCCTCTTGCGTTCGTGCGTTATCTATTCCGCTTTGCTTTGGGCCATATGTATGATTTTCCCGCAACTTTTCGTAATGATGTTTACTACCGATGAAGCGCTGAAAGCGTATGCGATAAAGCCTTTGCGCATCTATATGTGTATGTCCCTCATTTTCGGGGCACAGATCGCCTGTCAGCAGACATTTATCGCGCTCGGAAACGCAAAGACCTCTTTCTTTCTGGCCGTGCTCAGAAAAATCATTTTGCTCATTCCGCTCATTTTTGTCCTTCCCTATATCTTTACGGCGGATAAAGTCACGGCCGTATTTATGGCCGAGCCGATAGCCGATACTTTGGCAGTGGCTACGACGGTAACGATTTTTGCCGTCTCTTTTTCAAAGTATTTGAAGAGGGAGGATACGCAAGAAAACGTCCCCGTTCCCGCGTCCGAAGGCGACGCGGCGGAAAACGAAAAGGAAGAAATTTCCGCGCATGTCGGCGGAGCATCGGAAAAAGAGGAGCGAAATTTTTCCGAACAAGGGGAGGGCAGACAAAATCCTTTTGACGGGATTTGACGAGGCTTGAGAAAATATTGCGGAAATTCTTGCAAAAATGTGTCGGTTGTGCTATACTGAAAATATGAATATGCGGGAATTTTCGGGAAAACGAATATGTGTGGCGGTGTCGGGCGGCGCCGATTCCATGGCGCTTTTGCACTTCATGAAAACCCGCGCGCGGGAGGACGGATTTTTCCTTTCCGCAGTTAACTGCGAACACGGTATTCGGGGACAAGAGAGTCTGGCAGATTCTCGCTTTGTGGAAGGGATTTGCAGGGAATGGGAAATTCCGCTTTTTTCCTTTTCTGCCGACTGTCCCGCGGAGGCTGAGCGGGATAAAGTGAGCTTGGAAACGGCGGCCCGCAATTTTCGATATCGTTGTTTTTCTTCTCTCCTCGGTGCCGATGCGGATTATATCGCTACGGCACACCATGCGGACGACGAGGCGGAAACGGTATTGTTCCGACTTTGCCGCGGCGCGGCGCTATCGGGCGTAAAGGGAATGGAACCCGTTTCGGGCAATTTTTTGAAGCCGTTTTTGGATAGGACGAAAGCGGAGATCCTGCAATATGTCGAAAGGGAGAAGATTCCCTTTCGGGAGGATAAAACCAATTTTGAAGAAGCCGCGACGCGGAATAAACTGCGGCTCCGAATTCTGCCCGAATTAGAAAAGGCAATCCCAGGAACGGCGGGAAATCTGGCGCGTTTTGCGCGTTTTGCGGCGGAGGACGACTCGTTTTTATACGAACGGAGCAAAGAGCTCGTGAAAGAAGTTTCTCCGCGCTCGCGGAGGGATACGGGGTTGAGAATAAAATTCTCCGACTATCTTCCTCTGATGCGGAGAGCATGTCTGATCGCGCTGAAAAAGGTCGGGATAGAAAAGGATTATACCTCCGCGCATCTCGAAGCGGTATGCGCGCTCAGAAATTTGCAGACGGGGAGCCGGATTTCCCTGCCCGACGGCATAGAAGCCGAACGAACGTATGACGAAATCGCGCTTTTTCGCGGAAGAAATTCCGAAAAAGCGGAAAAGCGTATCGAGAAGAACTCCGACGGGAGAGATATGTCGGAACCCGACGGAGCGGAGGAATATATCGCTGAAATTTGCTCTTCGCCGCCGAGCGAGGAAACGTATTTCGGAAAAATTCTCCGTTTCGACGCGGACAGTCTGCCGGATACCGCGGTGTTTCGGTTGAAGCGGGAAGGGGATCGGTTTGAAAAATTCGGAGGCGGAAGTAAGCCTTTGAAAAAATATCTCATCGATAAAAAGATTCCCAAGGATATAAGGGAGGAACTGCCCGTATTGGCAGAGACTCAAGGGACGGAAGTGTATGCCGTTTGCGGCGTGGAAATTTCCGATAAGATAAAAGTTTCGGAAAAGACCGAAAGGATAAAATATATTATCGTACGAAGGAAATAGAGAGGAGAAAATTCCATGAATCAAGATCTGGAACGGATTATGCTGACCGAGGAGCAAATTTCTGCGCGGGTGAAAGAGGTGGCGGCGCAGCTCGACAGGCTTTACGAGGGGCGGAGGCCGCTCGTCGTCTGTATTTTGAAGGGCAGTATCATGTTCTTTTCCGACCTCATACGGAATATGAATACGCCGTTGGAGTTGGACTTTATGGCCGTATCTTCCTACGGGAAAGGGAGCGTCTCCACAGGCGCGATCGAAGTGAAAAAGGATCTGACGACGGATATAGCGGGGCGGGACGTGCTCATCGTCGAGGATATCATCGATTCGGGAAATACGCTGTATAATCTTAAAAAATTGCTCAATTCCCGTTCTCCTTCCAGCGTGAATATCGTGACGCTTCTGGATAAGCCGGAACGTCGGGAGGTTCCCATGGAGCCGGAGTATACCTGTTTCGTCATTGAGGACGAATTCGTCGTGGGATACGGCATGGACTATGCCGAGGAATACAGGAATCTTCCGTATATCGGCGTATTAAAGCGTTCGGTCTATGAAAAATAACGATAATAAAGAGGTAAACAGATGTCGAAGCTTCCCGACGGAGAAAGAGGCGAGGAATTAAAGAACTATATCGTGACGGGACTTTTGCGGTTAATGCGGAAAGTTCCCTATGAGCGGATCAAGGTGACGGATATCGTAAGGGAAGCGGGCGTCTCCCGTATGACGTATTACAGACATTTCAAGACGAAATCAGACGTTTTGGCTTCTCTTATCGACTACATCATTAAAGACGTCAATCCCGTATGCCATGAAAACAGGCGCAACGGGGATTGGTATCGGTTTTGGCTGACGCTGTTCGACTATGCCGACCGATATGCTTCCGCTTTGAAGACGATCATCGAGGCAGGGCAGGAACAAATCATTTTGGAATGTCTCAATCGGTCTGCATTTCCGCACCTCCAAAAGGACGAATCCTCGGAGACTTCCTACCGCCTGTATTTTTTATCGGGAGCCATGTATAACGTCTTTATCGAGTGGCTGAAAAAGGAAAGGCGGGAAACGCCCGCCGAAATGGCGTCCGTCTGTTGTTCGTTTATGAAAGGCTTGGTTTCCGAAGAAGCGGGAACTTATTAAATAAAAAATCGGACTCTTTTCAGGAGTCCGATTTTTAGTTGCAATTTCGTTATTTGGTAAATGAAGCCGATTTCAGTGTATAGACCAAGGTGCCTAAATTATAGGAAATGGGGGTTTCCAATTTCAGCATGACGTTCCGCCAGGTGTTGTTCGTCGCCGCCACTGTCTTGGCGTAATATGCGGTCTGTGTCGCTCCGGGGTTCGTTGCATTGATGGCAATGGATACGGGACGATAAGTGATTGTCTTTTTAGAGGCTTGTCCATCCACTTCAAATTCAAATTCGTCCGAGGCTTCTTCCGAGGGGACTACTTTGACGGTCTGTACGCTTTCGGTGGAGGCATTATACACGAGAAGCTGTTCGGATGCGGTGAGGGACATGCCGCGGATCGCAAAGAGCAGTTCTTCGTTGTCGATGTAAGAATAGTCGTCCGAAATAGAAAAATTCTTGGTTTGTTCGGTTCCGTTCTCTTCCGAAAGATCGGTGAGCGTAGCCGTCCCCGCGGTACATTTGTCCCGATATTCGGTGACCACCTTGTAGTGGTATTCCGCATAGCACCCTTCGAGGGAGGAGGGCGCTATATTTATGGGAGAATGGCTGTAAACTTCCTTTTCGGAATAGATCGGCTGCAAGCCCGTCTGCGTGCTCCTGAACAGCACTTTGGATGTGAGCACGTCATTAAAGACATCGGATACCTCCGAACCAAACAGGAATTGCACAGAAATTTCCAGCTTTGTCTGATAAGAATAAAACAGTTCGTTTTTTCCGTCTTCATTCGTGCGCTGTTCGGTGGAGAGGGTCGTCGTATAAGTCCCTTTCTGATATTCTACGGAATAGCTGGAATTGAGTCCGCTGTCCGCTTTCTTTTCCACGTCATAGACGAGCGTTTCGTTCGTACCCGGTGCAACGGTGTTGTTGCCTGTATTTTCGTACCAGTTGGCGCTGAAATTGGTAGATACGCTCGTGCTGCACGAGGCGAAGAGGACGGCGCTGAGCGCCGCTGAAATTAAAATAAAGGATTTTTTCTTTTTCATGAAATTACTCCGTCGGGGCGGGATTTTGTGTCTTTCGCCCGTCCGATTTTTTCTTTCTGATATTGCAGTCTTTATCCATTATAGCATATATTTCGGAATTTGTAAAAACAAATTAGAGATTTCTGCAAATTTAATGTGAAAAAAAGCTGAAATTTTTTTGTCGGATATGCTATAATAGAAGCGGAAATACGGAAGCGCGGAGCATTTACAGGTATTTCCGCGCCCTGTTCGTGTTAATAATAGAGACGGAATTGCGCGCGGTATTTTTTGCGCGGGAGGAAAGAAATAATGACGACGTTGATTCAAGCGTATACTCTTTCGGAGTGTATGGAGGCGATGGCCGAATATGCCTCCGCCTACGAACGCGCGGGTACGGGAAATCTGATTTTCTGCGAGGACAGGCTTACGCTCATCGCGGAACGCGCGCTTGCCCGAGCCACGGGCGGGACGTTTCTCTCGTCCGTCACGACGTTTGCAAGGTTTTTGAAGTCGGAGGGAAGAATTTTGACGAAACAGGGTTCCGTCATGGCGATCGGGAACATCATGTCCGAATTGCAGCGGGAAAAGGCGCTGAAATGCTTTACTTCCGCCGCCGGAATCAAAAACAACGCGAAGTGTGTTTACGAGACGGTTGCGCAGCTCGCCGCTTCCGAGGTGACGCCCGAAACATTGAAGGCGAGCCTCGAAGATTTGCCGCAGGACATGCTGAAAGATAAGATTTCCGATCTCGCCGCCGTCTATGAAGAATATACCCGTTTTTTGAGAGAGAAAGGGTATGTGGACGAGAGCCGCTATCTTTCCCTTCTTCCCGGCTGTATCCGCCGCGACGGGAGTCTGAAAGGGAAAAATATTTTTTTCCTCTGTTTCACCTCCTTTACGGCACAGGCGGCGGAGACGATACGGGCCGCGGCAGAGACGGCGGAGAATACGATCGGAATTTTCTGCGCGGGGGAGGAGGAAATTTATACCAACCGTGCTTCCTCCGTCTTTTTGAGAATCTGTAACGAATCGGGAAAAAAAGTTCGGAAACTCCTCCGCGGAATAAAACTCGACGGAGAAGCGGAAGTGCTCCGTTCGGGATTATTCGAGCCCGAAAAATTATCGGGCGAACGCATGCGGACGGATAAAATCCGTATTTTCGAGGCGGAGGACAAGAGCGCCGAAGCGGAATATATCGCGGCGAATATCAAAAAACTCATGGCGGAAACGCCGAATCTTCGCTATCGGGACATCGCGGTGCTCGTTTCCGACGCGGCTTCCTATTCCCTTCCCTTCAAAAAGACTTTCGACGAATACGGGATTCCTTGGTTTTTCGACGAAAAAAAGTCTCTGAAAAGGCATCCGCTCAGCCGCTTTTTGCTGTCCTGCTTCGCCGTCGTCCGCGAGGGATATTCTCCCGCCTCCGTACAGGCGCTCGCCCAGAACGTCTTTTTCGGAGACAGCGACGAATACCGGAATTATCTTCTGAAATTCGCCAATTACCGCGGCGGCGCCAAGAGGGAAATCAAATCGGGTGAACTCGTGGAAAATTACGACAGGGAAAAACTCGTTCTCTGTCGGGAAAAGCTCCTGAAAGCGACTGCGGGGATCGCGCGCAGGGGAACGGGACGGGAATACTGTCGTGCCGTACGGCGTATCCTTTCGGAGTTTTCCGCAGAGGAAAAATTGAAGGAACTGACGGACAGTGTAGAGGACACGTCATTCAAGAGCTATCTTTCGCAGATTGCGGGTGCTCTCGAAAGCGTCCTTGCCGAAGCGGAGCTTCTGACGGGCGAAAGAAAAATGACCTCTTCGGAATTTGAAACGGTCTTGGCCGACGGATTGGACGCTACGGATATTTCCCTCATTCCTTTGAAGTCGGATGCCGTATTCGTAGGCGATATCACGGACAGCCGCATCGAAAAGGTGCGGATGCTGTTCGCCGCGGGAATGACGGACGCCGTGCCGAGAACCGCCGACGATACCGCGCTCGTCTCCGATAAGGAAATCGAACGGTTGGCGGAGGTAAAGACCCTTTTGGAACCTACCGTAGCCGAGGTGAATTTGCGGAGCAGAGAAAGTGCCGCTCTCAATTTGTGTACGTTTACCGATAGACTGTATCTGTCGTACCCCTTGGGCGCCGACGGTTCGGAACCCGCCCTCAGCGAAATTTTCCGCTATGTGGACGGCTTGTTTTCAGACGGAAAGGGAGCGCGCCTGCAAGCGGAAAAGAAAGTTCCCGAAGAGGATTTCAAATATAAATGTTCTGCGCTCTCTCCCGCGATACGGGAGTTATTGATTCGGAAAAACGAATTCGAGCGCTGCCGCGAGGATACCCGCCGCGAGTATTCCTCCCTGTATGCGGCACTGGAAAAGCTCAGCGTTTCCGAACGTGACGATTATCTGAAAGAATGTAACGGGCAGATACGCATCGAAAGCGGAAAAGAGCTGTTTTTCAGAGAAGGGAAGATTTCTCCGACGCTGCTCGAAAGTTATTTTTGCTGTCCGTTCTGTAATTTTGCGTCTCAGGGACTCAAACTGAAAGAGCGGGAGGAAACGACGGTCATGGCGGCCGATTCGGGAAATTTCGTCCATGCGCTTCTCGAAGAAACGACGAAGAAGCTGGGTGAATTTACGAGCGAGGAGGACGCCCGCGCCTATGCGGAGGAGGCGGGGAGAAAACTGCTCGAACGGCCCCTGTATGCCGCGCAGTCGGATACGGCGGCCGGCGGCTATTCTTCCGAAAGCCTGCTCTTTGAGGGCGTGGAAGTCGCGGCGGCGGTGTTCCGTCAGATACGCGCGTCGAAATACCGCGTCGAGGAGACGGAAAAAGCGGTGAAAACGGATTCCTTCCGCGGAAAGATAGATCGTATCGACAGCACGGATAAATATGTGCGCGTCATCGACTATAAGACGGGGAACATCGACGATTCGCCCACTTCCTATTATACGGGCCGAAAATTGCAGTTGGAGCTGTATATGTCCGCGGTAAAGGGCGACCGGATTCCCGCGGGAGTATTTTATTTCCCCGCGTCCGTGTCCTATGCGAAAAATGCCGAGGGAAGATTTCGGATGAAGGGATTTTTGAACGGGGACGAGGAAGCGCTTTTGAGCGGCGACGAAACGCTCTCCGAGGGCGGAAAGAGCGAATTTTTCGACGCGCAGCTCAAAGATAATTCGAGACTGGAAAAAGTCATGGACGAGGAGACTTTCAGGGACTTTTTGGACTATGCGGTATACGAGGCGAATCAGGGCGCGAAGGAGCTCGCGGACGGTTTTATTGCGCCGACTCCGTATAAAGGGGAGTGCACCTATTGCAGATACGGAGGAATGTGCGGCTTCAACTACGATTTGACGCCCGAACGGGTCGAGGAGAGCATAAAGCCCAAGGCGATTGCGGAGATCGCGCGCCGACATCGCGAAGGAAAGGATACGGACGGAGAGACGGCCACGGACGAGGAGAAAGACAATGAATAATTTTACGGAAGAACAACGCGCGGCGATAGACGCGCGCGGAAAGACGATTGTTTCCGCTTCCGCGGGCAGCGGAAAGACGACCGTCATGATTGAAAAAATCGTTCGGCTGATCATCTCGGGAACGGACGTAAAAGAAATCCTTGCCGTCACGTTCACGAAGAAAGCGGCTGCACAGATGAAGGAAAAACTCAGAAAGGAGCTCATCAAGGCGATCAATTCTCCCGAAACCTCCCCCGCCGTCCGTGCGGCGTTGAAAAAACAGCTCGCGGAGGTCCCGTCGGCGGATATTTCCACCATTCATTCCTTTTGTTCCAAGCTCATTCGTTCCCACTTTTTTGCCGCGGGCGTGGACAGCGACTTTTCCGTGATCGCCGAGGACGACGCGGACGGAACAAAGCTGAAAAACGATGCGCTCGACGAGGTGTTCGAGGAAGCGTATGAAAAGGGCGAAGAGAATTTTCTGCGCCTTTTGTCCGTATATTGGCGCAAAAAGAGCGACAACCGCCTGCGCGGAATTTTGTTCGACACCTATTCCGCGCTGCGAATGCGCGCGGATTATAGGACTTTTCTGACGGAAAATGCGGCCTTTACCGAGGAAAAATTCAACCTCATCGTCGAAAGGCTGTTTTCAAAATTAAAGGAAAAGTGCATGTATTACGCCTCGCGCGCGGAGCGGGAAAAAACTTATTTTGAAGATATCGGCCGTGAAAAATCGAAAAACAATGCGGAGGAGGTTTTGTCGGCGCTTTCGGCGCTTTTATCCGCGTCCGATTATTTTTCGGCCTGCGCGCTTCCCTGCCCTGGATTTTCCGCGAAGGAACGGGCCAAGAAGGACGATACGGAGGAGGTTTCCTCCCATATCGCCGCTCTGGCGGAAATCAGAGACAAGGTGAAGGGAATCTTTTCCGAAAATGCGGAAGTGCTGTCTCGGGAGGAAGAGCTCGCTGCATATCTCTCGTCGGGAAAAATCGCGGAGAGCCTGACGGAATATCTCTTGCGCTTCGACGAAAAATACGGAGAACTGAAAAGGGAGAGAGGACTGCTCGATTATAACGACCTCGAACATATCGCCTTGGAACTCTTGTCCGTGCCCGCGGTGGCGGAAGAAATCAAACAGAAATACCGCCATGTATTCGTGGACGAATATCAGGACGTCAATCCCGTACAGGAGAGAATCCTTTCCGCCGTGGGCGGAGAGAATGTTTTTCTCGTCGGGGATATCAAACAGTCGATTTACGGCTTTCGGGGCAGCAAATCGGTCTTTTTTGCCGAAAAACAAAGCCGCTTTGAAGCGGAAGAGGACGCTTCTTCGCTCTATCTTACCCGAAATTTCCGAAGTGCGGACGCCGTACTCGAAGCCGTGAACGCTCAGTTTCTTCTCGCCATGACGAAAGAGAATTCCGACGTCGATTACGCCGGCGGTTCGTTCATGGAGCGCGGGGGCAGGTACGCGTCGGACAGCGGTAGGGTACAGATTCATATATTATCCAAGGAGAAGGAGAAAAAAGAACAGGAGAAGCGGGGAATTTATTCCGTGGAGGCGGGATATTTGAAGGAGCGGGCCAAGGCCTCCGCCTATGCGAAACAAATTCGCCACATCATCGAAAGCGAACGGAACGCGCGTTGGTTCGACGCGGACGAGGGCGTGTTCAAGCGGGTGGAATATTCGGATATCGCCGTTCTTTCGAGAAAGAAAAACGGAAGGATTACCGAAGTGATCTCCGCGCTTTCCGAGGAGGGAATTCCCGTTACGGCCTCGGCTGCCGTCAATATCTGCGATTATCCCGAAGTTAAGGCCCTTTATGATATTTTAAGCCTCATCGATAACGCGGAACAGGATATTCCGCTCTGTTCGGCGCTGCTTTCTTCCATGGGCGACCTCATCGCGGAAGACCTTTCAAAAATTCGCCTCGCCTATCCCGAGGAAAGATTTTTCCGAAATTGCTGCAAGAAGTATTCGGCGGAAAAGGGGGATATCGTCGCGCATAAACTGAATAAGTTTTACGCTTATCTGGCAGCGCTTCGCCGTTTGGCCGCCGTGGCGGACGCGGGGGAGATCCTGTCGAAAATTCTTTCCGATACGCACATGGAGGCACGGCTTTTGTCTCGGGACAACGGCGTGGGCTGCCTGAAAAGAATCCATCGATTTATCGAAGAGACGCTCAATCCCGAGCCGCTTTCCGTACATGAATTTCTCGACAGGCTTCGCGCGCTCGGAAATTGTATCGAATACAGCGAAAACGGCGGGGAAAACGCGGTCCGCGTATTGACGATGCACGCCTCCAAAGGCTTGGAATATCCCGTCGTCATTCTCGACGATCTGAGCGCATCCTTTCACGGAGCGGACAGGGACGAGGTGCTTCTCGACGAGGAGTTTGCCCTTGCGCCCAAATGCTACCGAAAGGAAAATATGACGGTGTCGGGGACGCTTTTAAGGAAACTTGCCGAAAAAAGGGGACAGGAGGACAGCATCAAGGACGAGCTCAACCTCTTTTACGTCGCCATGACGCGGGCAAAATACAGTCTTCATATGCTTTTTACGGGGCGTTCTCCGACACCCGACGTCCGCTATGCAAAGTCGTTTGCCGATTTTGTGGATTTTTCCGTTTGGGAGAAATATATCTCGGACGAAAAGCCGTTCGAGCTTCCCTATCAGGAAAGAACTGCACTCGTGAGCCGTCCCGACGAGGAACTTTCGGAAGAAATCGTGCGCGCGTTTTCCTGGAAGTATCCCTTTTCCGACGAAACGGACATCCCCGTAAAAAGTTCCGCGACGGCATTGCTGGAAAGCTCGGATACGGAGAAGCCAAGGGAATATGCCCGGGAATATTTTTCCGTGCCTGTTTTGTTCGAGGAGGACGAAGGCGGAAAAGGGGATTCGTGGAGATTGTCGGGAATAGCTTATCACGCGTTTTTGGAACATTTCGACTTTTCCCTTTTATACGGGACGTCCGCGACGACGTCGGAAATAGCGGAAAGGGAACTTGCGCGCATGAAAGAGAAAAAATTGCTCGCCGCGGAGCAAATCGCTTTGCTGAGAAAAGAAAAGATTTCGGAAATTCTTTCCAATCCCGTATTTTCTTCCCTGTCCGATATGAAACTTTATCGGGAACAGAAATTTTTGGTCTCTATGCCCGCGCGGGAAGTTCTGAACGGGAAAATTTCCGACGACTGCGGGGAAGAAATTCTTTTTCAGGGCGCTATCGACCTGCTTGCCGTATCCGCTTTCGGGGAAGTCCGCATTGTCGATTATAAGTATTCGACGAAGGATGCCGAGACGCTTCGGACGCATTATGCTCCGCAGCTGAAATTGTATAAAAAGGCGGTTTCTAAAATTTTACGGATTGTACCCGAAAAGATTCGCTGCTCGTTTGTGAACATTTATCGGGGTTTTGAAACGGAGGCGGATTAAACGAGGCATTTGGGACAATTTCTCTTTCCTTTCGTATATCTTGCGCCCTGTTTCGACAAAAAAAGAAATCTTTCGGCAAAAATATAAAAAAAGAGCACTCCCGATCGGACTATAATTTCAAAAAACGATTGAGAGGTGCTCTTTGATGCGCGTATTTGCCTTTTTGGAGGGAACATTCGACGGGATTCGCCCGGAAATTCTCATGATTGCAGGCATTTCCTTGTTGGTTTTGGACGGAATTATCGCTTTTTTCTGCGGGAAGGGGAAAATTTTCACAGCGCTTGCGCTCTTTACGAGCGGATGTACTTTTCTTCCCGCTTTGGTATCTCCGAATTTTTCCGATATGGATACGGCGATATACGGATTGATTTTGGTGACGCTCGGTTCCTTTGTTTATCTGTTATTGTCTGTTTCGTTAAAATGGAAAACCGAAAAACGCGCAAAAAAAGAAAAATTGGTTCAAGAGCGCCGAAGAGCCGTCTTTACTTTGCCGGATAGGGAAAATTCTTTCGTCCGCGACCGTCTGAATGGTTCTCTGCGCGCCGAGGAGGAAGCCGTAAACGAACGGGAATATAATTTGGAGGACAGCAAACTGCGCCTCAATCATGTTCGGGACATGCTGACAAAACTCAAAGCGGCGCCTCTTTCGGCCGGAGACCGTTTGGAAACGGAAGAAATTTCCCGTTTGATTACGCTTTATGCCATGAAAGAACGGCTTACAGCAAAAGAAATAAGGGATTTGAACGATTGCCTTTCCGCCATTTTAAAGATGACTGCAAAATATTCTTTATAAGGACTGTATAAAGCATTTTTCTTCGGGGGCGGGCAAGACGTCGAGGGTGAGGCGAATCAGTTGTCCTGACGCGATTGCGGCCCTTAAAGTGCCTCTCGTAATTAAGGTGCCGGCGGGAATCTTGTCGGGCTTTGCGGGAATATCGGAATTTACTTTTGCTCCGAGCGGAAATACGGGGCCTTTTTTGAGAATCACCGCATCGCCCAAAGCTGCAATGGAGGCGGCGGAATAAGTTTTTCCCGTATCGGTGATTAATTTCATCGCCGTGAAATTCTCCATGACGAGATCGGCCGTAACGCCGAGATACATGCCTTCTTCCGAATAGACGGGACGTCCGGTAAAGAAGCGAACACAATTTTTCGGAATTGCTGTACGTAACCTTTTTAATCGTACACAGTCGTCGACATCGCCGATACAGCTAACTCCTACGGAAAATTCCGTATAATCGTTTTGTGCGGGTTCGCGGCTGCAAAGAAGATATTTGACCGCGCGGGATTTTAAGGAAAGACAGACTCCGCGGCATATCCCCCGAAGAGCTTTTCCCGAATAGACGTTTTTGCCTACGATTTCGCTAAGTAACATAAAAACCTCCGAACGCTAAATTGGATCTATTCATTCTGCCTGTTATAAAACTGCAGAGTGGTTTTTGGATAGAGGAAAATATAAATAGGATGACTTTATACTTTCACGTTTTCGCTTTCTATTATAACGGGCAAAAAAGACAAAAAAAGAGGTTAAATTCAACTTTTTTGTCGAATTTGAAAAAAAGTTAAAAAAGGGCCTTGAAAACGCTTGCCAAAAACGAAAAAGTTTGATAAAATAACGCAAGTAAAAACAAATTCATATTGGGGTGTCGCCAAGCGGTAAGGCAACGGACTCTGACTCCGTCATTCGTTGGTTCGAATCCAGCTACCCCAGCCATGATTGCAGACGAAAAGGCTGCAAGATAAAAAACCATGAAAAACAGTGTGTTTTTCATGGTTTTTTGCTGTTTAAGGGGCAAAAACAAATATTTTTAGAAAATGGATAAACGATAGAATTTTATGACTGCGAATTTGTATTTTTTAGAAAAAACAGGTTTTGAACTGTCGAATTAAGAGTGAAAGCACAAGCTGCGGTAACGTATGTATAAAAAAATGGTATGGAGATTAGAGACGGAATTGACCTATTTCTTTTTCTATCGCTTAACGGGCTTGTTTTGTATATAAAAGATGATAGTTGTTCCTTAATTTCATTGATAAAAAGAAGAACGTTATATTTATAATAGAAGATTGTAACAACCATGTATAAAGTTATGAAAATCTAGAAGCTTCGATATTTTCTTTGGGCAATTATATTGTGTTAGGAGAAGAAATAATAGAGGGAGAAACGGGGATATAATATCATGACGTGAAAAATATAAAAACCTTTCCCATAGAATAAAATTTAATGAAAAGCCGCCCGCTCGAATTATTCGAGCGGGCGGCTTTTCATGGTTAATACCTATTGTTTTTCGGACAATAAATACTTTAATTAAAAAACGAAATTTCTATTTAGAATTAAAATTTATGAAGTAAATAATAAAGAGGATTAAAATATTTTTTACAATTATTTGCTACAATTACAGGGGAAATGTTTCTTAACATTTTATCACCATGTATTCTTTTTGAATAGTATAAATTTTTGGAATTACTAATTTGATTTTTATAATTGTCATTTCCGACAGGCAATTCAATTATGTAATCTTTTACATTGAACTGTATAGCATCTTTTATCTGGTCGCTCAATTTGTAATAGATTCCTTCAAAATAACCATAATTTTCTATATCTGAGGCATATTGCTTCAAGATATTTTGAAAAATATAGGTTTTAAGATGATGTGTATAAAATAAACGAGCGTTTCTTTCTATATCGTGTATAAAATCGTTGCTGGAATACACATACTCGAAACTATTTTTCCAGTCAGAAATAAACCAACTCTCAATCTCAGGTGAAGCATATATAACAAATACAGGTAACTTATTCCCTAATAAGGTTTGTATTTTAGAGATAACATTAGTTGTATATTGAGTTATTTTATCTTCAGTCCAATTAAAAAATCTTACATCTAAATAATCTTCAACAATAATTGACTTGCAATTATTTATTTAAGCTTTGTGTTTTCCT